>Ga0316207_10000918_pt1 | contig 40855 bp, 35 predicted proteins | sample 6weekpyrite_MG_FD_204943 | JGI IMG/M metagenome (GOLD analysis project Ga0316207, IMG submission 204943) | Microbial mat bacterial communities from mineral coupon in-situ incubated in ocean water Damariscotta River, Maine, United States -... | ecosystem: Environmental > Aquatic > Marine >... | reverse complement strand
ATTTTGGCGTGTCTTTATGTTCGTTGTGACATGAAACACACACAGAAGCGACTGCAACATCCGGATATACCGCAGTAAAATAATTTGTTCCGCCAAGAGTTTCTTCGGTGTAATAGTTTTCACCTGGATTATCAAAAATATGTTTTAAACCTGTTTTTTCTGCTTCAGTCTTAGCGCTATTTTGTTTGTTAATAGGCCATAGCGAGAGTAAAGAATAACTAAAGTTCGTATTGCTTTCGGCAACATGTTCAGATCCAAATCGAAACATTTGTGCGGGTAGAGGCAAAGCTTTGTCATCTTCAAATTGCTCACTTGCTTTGATTACCTTTTCTTTTTTTACCAGGCGTCCAACAACTTGTTTTGTGTAAACTGTTCTGTCGGCAACCATAACAGCGTGCAATGCGTCAGACATTGTCTTTGGTGTTATTCCGCTGCTAGCTGGAGCGGCGCTTTCTTTGCTGCAGCCAGATATTCCGGTTAAAATCAACCCTAATGATAGGGCGGTTAGTGATAGTTGTGTCTTAGTTGGTTTCATCGTTGTTTCCTTTTGTTAAAAAATTGGTTTATATATAAATTGTTGCTTATTTGTGTTGCTTTAAATTTATTTTTTGTCGTCTTTAATTAAGCCCTTTCTCTTTAGCTCCTCTCGTATCATCGCCATTTCAAATCCTTTATTTTCTCGTTTAGGTGTCCCGTTAAAATTATTCTCAATTAATGTATTGTCTGCTAGAGATTCCAGAGAGAACTTTAGGCCATGACAGTTCATACATACTGCTCTGACCATTTTTTCGTTTGGTCTTAATGTGTTGTTTTGATTGTGGTCGACTAAAGTTCGCTCGACATAGTTTTCGTAGATGCTTATTCGAGGCATATGACAGGTGGCACAGGTCACACCTTGATCTTTACTGTTGCTGCTATTTTGTGATAATAAATAAGACCTATAATGCTGGCTTTTTTTGTATGATTTACTGTGTTTGTCATCGTGGCAATTCAGGCAGGCTTTAATGGCAGCATTTTTAGTATTAAAGCTATGGTCTGAATGGCAGGATTGACAATCAATGGATTTATGTCCTGCATCGCTACGCATGGGGATTCGAGCCTGTTTAACTTTCATTGCGGGCAAACCTTCGGCCAGGCGCATTCCATGTTTGCTTGCTAGGAAGCCTTCAGATTCTTTGTCATGACATTTTGAGCAAAGTTTCACGCTAGGTTTGAAAACCCATTCGCTTTTTTTGTTATGACAATCTTTGCAGTTAACACCTGATTTTGCGTGCGCTGTAGTTTGCCATTGATATACAATTTTTTGGCTTATTTCTATTTCTTCAGGACTATCTATGTCTTTTTCAGTTAGTGTTATTTTGAACTTTTCATTTTTTTCTTGAAAAACTTTCTTTAGATCCTTTTTGGGTAAGGCTATATTGTCTAAATGGTTTTTCTGGTCGTTATGTTTTACAAGATATTCTTCGTAAAGGGCTTTATTGTCATGGTAATTATGGCAGCCCGCATCATCGCATGTTTCGAAGCTCATACCTTTGTGACTAGGTCGATTTTTGGCAACATCTTTATGGCAAATAAAGCAATAGTCTTCAGGTAGAGTAACTCCCATACTTAGTGTCTTATCTGTTTTGTGTTCTATATGACATGTTGTACAGTATCTTGCATCTAATAGCGCAACGCGATCAGCATTTCTTGGGTTTGTAAATTTCTTTTTCGGATGTGAGTCATTAATTGCTTTCAATTCTTTGCTATGACAGCGGACGCAGGATTTTTGTAAAGTTTCTTTGTCATCAAATCCATCGCCATGACAGGTGTCACATTTTTTTTCAATTTGATAGTGACCATCACTTGCGTTACCGGGCAGAAATACGTCTTTATCATCTCCCGTCAATGAGTTTGCATAATAAGCCGCTAAAGCCAGCGTAAATGCTACCCAGATAATCCACCATTTATTAGTTTTTATTATTCGAATCATGTCTAAAAGTAATAAGTAGATGTTATGTGGAAGCCAAGCAGTACGGGTAGTGGCCAGGAAGTTAATATGTGCATCGTGTTAAAATATCCACGCCATTGTTTTACTCGATAGGGTGATATTTTATGTTCAAAAGCGTTTAGAATACTTGCAAAAACGCCGATCAAGCTTGCAAGTATAAAAAATAGAAGTAAGAAAAAATTTAAATTGTTACCGGCATTGATGCCTGTATGTAAAATCAGAACGACCAGTGCGCTCAAGCTCAGTGCGACATGGCTAATTCGCCAATATGCCAAACTCCCCATTTTTTTAATGTTGTAGCGTTTTCGGATACTTAATAATAAAACTCCTACCAGTGTGGTGCCTGCTAGTGTGTAGCCAGTTATTTGCTTGAATAGTGAGTCTGTCCAAAGCGCATCAATTTGAATCTGTTGTACTGATGTGGAATAGGGGATTGCAGAGACAAATGCATGTATTGAAATTGTCAGAGCAACTATTACTGCCAAAATTCCCAAAGTCTTATAAGCTAATTGAGGTGAAATTTTCGAGGTTTCACCTAATAGGCTGGAAACCAGTGGTTCACATGAGCCACAAACTGTTGAAGCGCCAGTTTTTTCCTGGATACATTGTAACGACATTGCACCGTTGTTTATGCATTGTGATAGTTCACCTCTGTTGATATTTTTGCAGTTACATACCGTTGCATTTTCAGGCCAATGTGATACCTGTAGGTTTTCATTTTCATTCCATAGAAATCCAGTTTTCCGAAATGCAGAGATTTGCCAGGGCCAAACTCGCCGTTTTTTACGAACTGCCTCCTGAATTCTTTCGAATTCTGGCCAGCTTCCCATGCCCATTGCGCCAACTAGCCGCCTGTGTCGAACAATCAGCGTATGAGTGGATTTGTTTATGTCTGAAGTGTGTGTGGAAAATTCATTAGAAATATCATCTGCGTCAACGCCTGTTTCTCCCACACTATAAACAGGGAAGCCAAATACTTTTAACTTACTAACATTAATCGAACCATGATAAGTGGCAGGCTTGCCTTGTATGACTTGAGCGCAAACCGATGCTTGTTCAAATCCAGGAGCGACTAAGCCATAAATCTCTCCATTATGTTCACAGCATTCACCTACAGAAAAAATATCTGGGTCGGATGTTTGTAAATTATCACTTACTCTTATACCTCGAATGGCGACAATTCCTGCATCCTGAGCGAGTTTCTTATTTGGAATGACACCTGTAGCAATAATGACAGTATCGCACTCCATAACTTTGCCATTATTTAATTCAAGCCCAGTAACGCCTATGTCGCCAAGGATTTTTTTAACATTTGTTTTTAAACATACCTTTATATTAAGTGCGAGTAATTCATCTAGCAATTTATTGGATAGCCCTTCATCGAGTTGCCTGCTCATCAGATGATTTGAATGCTCAATAATTGTTACGTTGGTATTGTATTTTTGCATAGCTCTTGCTGCTTCAAGGCCAAGCAAACCACCACCAATAACAACTGTACGCCGTGTGCGCATTCGACGTGCAAACAATTTGTCAACGTCTTGCATATCGCGGAAGGTATAAATATGTGAGAGTTCAATTCCGGGTATATTCGGTTTGTGTGGCCTGGAGCCTATGGCAAGTATGAGTTTGCTATAAGCTTGTTGGTTGCCAAGAGAGTCTGTTACAACTTTATTTACTCGATCAATGTGGGCAATTGAACAATTGTGGTGCTGTACGAGATTATTGATGTTTTCTACTCTTACCGGATTTTTTATGTCATCAATATTGATTTCACCGGCAAGCAGTGAGGATAATCCTACGCGGTTGTAGGGTTCCCACGGTTCGTCACCATATATTACAATTTGTGTGTCTGGATCAATCTTGAGTAGTTCGTCAGCCGTACGGACGCCAACGGGTCCTGTTCCTACGATTACAATAGGATTGGTAAATGTTTCAACTATTTGTTTGATGATTTTTGCCATCGCCAGCATTTTTTTCCTGAAAATAAAAAGGCGCCTACCGCAATATTGTAAAAAACAATATGCTGATAGACGCCTTTGTCTTATGTTGGCCAACTGAGGCCGAATCCTAGATGGATCAGTTAATTCATGACTTATCTAGGTTCATACCTTACATTAGGTATGTGCTTTTGCTATTTTTCAAATCTGGCGAGTATTTTCATCTTTAAAAATACAGCTATGCCAGTAGTTGGTTAAATTCTTTATTCGATAAACTTAAACATTGCAATGATATTTTCCGCAACATCTCCCATTTTTTTATTCTGATCCATGGCCATTTTACGTAAGGTTTGAAATGCTTCTGGTTCTTTCATGTCATGTTTTTCCATTAGCAGACCTTTTGCTTTTTCAATCTTTTTGCGTTCTTCAAGTGTTGCTTTAGTTTCTATTAATTCACTTCGTAAAGACTGAAATTCTTTGAAGCGAATGACAGCTGTTTCAATAATTGGGTGAATGCGTTCGCTTTCTAATCCATCAACTATGTATGCATGCACACCCGCTTTAACGACTTTTTCAATTGTGTCGGTACCACCACTATTGTCAGTGAACATGACAATGGGTGTGGGTATTGTTTTGTTGACTGCCTTTATTTGATTTAAATAAGCATCATCCGGTATTTCCATTTCTATGATTATCGCGTCAGGTTTAATGGTTTCCACTTGTTGCAACAAGTCGTCTGAAGTTTTTAAATGATACGATATTTCGTAACTGGTTTCTTCGAGCGCAGCCTTAATCAGTTTTTCATGTCTGACATTGTCGTTTACCAGTAAAATATTGAGCTTCATTAATTCAGATTCAAAATTAGTTATATGTATATCAGCATGAAAGATGCCAAAATTTATATCTCTCAGATAATCAGTAAGTTATGTTAGATTGGGTTGTTGAGGGAGGTAGGATAATTTTTCTTTGCACCATTTTGGCATAAGTTGTGAGGGTATGTCGTTGAATTGGTGCATTTCTATAGGCTGAGTGCGTTTTTAATGATTTGTAATTATTCTTACTGAAAGGCAGTAATTAAGTTATCTCTCATTGTTTTGATAGCTAGGCCTTCGGTATTATTGCTGCTAAGGGTTAGAAAAATAGGTATTTCTCGCTTCCCATCCATTGTTAATTTCAGTGTTTTAAATTCACCATTATTTAAAAATTCTTCTGCGAAGTGAAGTGGAACAAAAGCAAATCCCAGTCCCGAGCGAATTGCATGTATGGATTGAGCAAAATGACTGACAGTCAGGCGTTGTTCTGCTTCTAACCAACCAGAATCTTGATTACGTTTGGTGCCGGAATCTCTGACGACTATTTGTCGATATTGCCTTAAATTCTGGTCACTAATTTTTTCTTTTAAACGACTTAAAGGGTGATTGGTGTGTGCCACCGGCAGCATTGTTATTTTAGTTAATTGAGTTCCTGCTAAACCAGGTGGAGTGGTGCCGGAAAGTACTATGTTGGCTTTTTTCTCTAATAAGTTTTCTGTTGTACCCGATAGTGTAGACTCTAATAATGTAATTCGTGTTTGTGGTGCCTGAGCAGAAAACTTATCAATAGCATTTAGAACGGGTTTAATTGGCACAATAGAGTCAGCATTTATGGTAAGTTCTGTTTCCCATCCTTGGGCTAGGCAACTTGCGACTTCCTCTACTTCCGCTGCCATTTCTAATAATTCAGTTGCACGGCGGTACAATACTTTACCTTCTGCTGTCAGTATTGCCTTTCGACCTTTGATTTCTAGCACAGGGCTAGGCAGGTTTTCTTCTAGTTTGGCAATATTGTAACTAATGCTGGATTGACTTTTGTTTAACGCTTCAGCTGCTTTGGCAAATGAGCCTTCATCTACTACAGTTTTAAAGCTTAGCCATTGCTCCAAATTGACTTTTGGTGTCTTCATGTATTCATTTTTCCGATATTAATTATCAAATAATCGCGCCATTCAATCGAAATTTATAATCTATTATAAGTTTAACAAGTATGAAAAGCGAATATAAAGGAGAGCTATTATGAAAAATATACTGAGAATTGATTCTAGCCTGTTTTCAGAGAAGGGTGTTTCTAACGCTTTAATGGATCACTTGGTTGAAAAATTAAAGGATAAATACAAGTTAAATCAGCTTGTTACGAGGGATTTGGTGGAGGATGCGATTCCTCATTTAGATGCTACGTGGATTCAAGCATTAATGATGGATGAAGATACACGCACCAATGAGCAGAAAGAAAAAGTCGCTTATTCAGATGGAATTATTGAGGAGGTAGAACAAGCGGATATTCTTGTGCTGGCTTTGCCCATGTATAATTTTAGTGTGCCTTCAGTGGTAAAAGCCTGGTTTGACCACTTAGCACGAGCTGGCCGAACGTTTAAATATACCGATGCTGGGCCAGAAGGTTTACTTACCGGTAAAAAAACGTATTTGGTGACAACACGTGGTGGTGTGCATAGAAATAAAGAGACAGATACTTTGATTCCATTTGCTTTAAACTTTTTAAGATTTGTTGGTTTGGATGATGTGGAAGTTATTTATGCAGAAGGTTTGAATTTGAGTGGTGATTCTCGACAAAAAGGGATCGACGAAGCTCGAAATAATATTCAATCACTTATTGCGGCATAGGAGGTTAGTGAAATGAACAGTAAAAAAGTCAGAGAAATTTTACAAATTAATACAGCTAGGCCAGCATCTGATGGTGCTGGAGTGAAGCTTAATCGAGTATTTAGTGGAACGCCTGATTTATATGATCCGTTTCTTTTATTGGATGCGTTTGGTTCAGATGAAGCAACAGATTACATTGCTGGGTTTCCATCACATCCCCATCGTGGATTTGAAACAGTAACCTATATGTTAGAGGGCAAAATGTTGCATGAAGATCATATGGGGAACAAAGGTCTTTTAAATAATGGCGATGTGCAATGGATGACTGCAGCTCGAGGTATTATTCATTCTGAAATGCCGCAACAGGAGGAAGGTCGTATGAGTGGTTTTCAATTGTGGGTGAATTTACCTGCTTCAGAAAAAATGAAAGATCCTTCTTATCGAGATATTCCGGCGAGTAATATTCCAGAAACAAATTTTGATGGGGTTAAAGTGAAAGCAATTGCCGGTGAAGTTGATTTTAACGGCAAACATTTAATAGGAGCAGTGTCAGGATTATCCAGTGAACCTTTATATCTTGATGTGCATATGCCAAATGATTCAGAAATTAGTATTCCTATAGTAGATGGTCATACGGCACTTATTTATGTTTATGAAGGAAGCGTGGATGTTGCGGGAAAAAATATTAAACAAACACAGCTGGCGATTTTGTCAAAAGAGGGTGTTGTAAGTGCAAAATCAGTAAAAAATGCACGATTCTTGTTGTTGGCTGGAAAACCTTTAGAAGAGCCTGTGGTTCAGCATGGGCCATTTGTCATGAATACTGCCCAAGAAATTGAGCAGGCTATTCAAGACTATCGAGCTGGGAGTTTGACGACGTAAGATAGGTTGAGGGTAAGAGTGTTAAGCTCTTGCCCGCTATTTTTGTAATATAACTATTTCTTGTTAGAATGGATGTGTATTTTTCTTGGCGAGTTGCGTATGTGCATTCGCTCCTAACTACCGATTTTTATGTAAATAGATAGGGTAAGAAATTACTTAAACTAGATTGTCCTTAGCAATGAAATTCTTAACTTTTTCTAACATGTCTTTTTAAGTTTGTTGTTATTCTTAGAAACATTTAATTGCGAGTAAAAAATTGAAACACGCTGGTTTTTTTGGTTTATTATATTTCCTATAGAAAATTAATTTCGTCTTTCCTTGAAATAGATCTATTGATCTATAATTATTATTTCACATAGCTGTAAATAGATTTCAAATGTATCTAACAGATCTCTTTCTTGTTGATTTTTAAAAATCGATTTTTATCTGGTCACAATTTTGCACTCACTCGTTAGATTGTTAAAGCGACAAAAAACGGTGATTTGAAAATTGACTCGTTATCTTCGAAATATTCAATTCCCAACTTTTTTAGCGTATAGCATTTTGTTTTCACATTAGTTAGGAATTCTGTTATGAAAAAATTCGTTATTTGGTTTATATGTCTTGTTTTATCTTCTGCAACTTTTTCAGCGCTAGCGGCTCCATTTCACTATGTATTTACAGGTAGCATCAATTATATTGAGGTAGACGGTGAATTTCTGAGTGATATAGATTTTGATGGTGACTTTACTACGCCAGAAGACACTTTTGCCGTTGGTGAAGTTGTGGAATACACTTTTCTTGTTGATATGGAATTACCTGGGTTTTGCGCTGGGCCAGCGAATACAAGTTATTCGTCAACTTGTACCGGTACAGATATTCCTAATGGCGAAGGATTTAGGTATTTCTATACTGAGCTGGTATCGGCACTTAAAGTATCACCACGAACTGAAGAGGATACCGTATTCAACTATGGTTTAAGTTTATCTAATGCAGGGACACTTGTAGCCGATTCGGCTGTTTTCATTAGTTCACCTTTCCAAATGCCAGTTGAAGATTGGGTGGCAACTAGCGATACGATGCCAGGTACAACCCTTGTCGGTTTCGATCGTTGGGCTGCGCCTAATGGAAATAGTCCTTACGGGGTAATAAATTCCACTCTGACTTTGGAGTCAATTACGCCTGTTGTAGTAGAGCCGCCTGCTAAGAAATGTTGGAGAAAACATCATCGCCATCACGATAGCGAGAATGATGATCATGACTATGAAGAAAAGCATATGGTATCTAAAAAAGGCCATAAACATAGAGGAGACCATAAAGGTCATTATCGTAAATATTCAAAATTTGGTAAGCATTGTGACAAACAAGATCATGGAGATTCAGATGAAGGTGATCATGGTGAGGATGGGCATGAAGGAAATCACCATGCCTCTGGTAAATTCTGTGCTAAGAAAAAGAAATTTCGCCATCATTATTCTCATGTAAAAAATGAATGGAAATATAAGAAACACTCTAAAAGAAAGCATTCCAAAAAAAAGCGACATATGAAAAATGAGAAGAAATACAAGAAACACTTTAAAGGAAAGCATTCCCATGGGAAGCGACATATGAAAAATGAATCTAAATGGTAAAATGACTGTTTAAATAAAAAAGCACCTTCATGAAGAAGGTGCTTTTGGATTAACAACTAGTTAATAAACTCAAATACCTATTTTGCTTCGCGACCAGCGCGTTTACGTTCGTTTTCAGTTAACATTTTCTTACGTAAACGAATGTGGTTAGGTGTTACTTCAACTAATTCATCTTCATCGATAAATTCCAAAGCCTGTTCCAGAGTATGAGTAATTGGTACTGATAATACTTGGGCTTCATCAGTGCCAGATGCGCGAACATTGGTAAGCTGTTTACCTTTTAATACGTTAACAACCAGGTCGTTAGTGCGTGAGTGAATGCCGGCTAACATGCCTTCATAAACCTCATCACCATGTTTTAAAAACATGCGGCCCCGTTGTTGTAAGAAGAATAATGCATTGGTAAGAGCCTTACCTGTCGCGTTACAAACCAGCACGCCATTCTGACGTGAGCCAAAATCACCACCTTTAGAAGGTGCATAGTGATCAAAAACGCTAAACATTAATCCAGAGCCACGTGTTGCAGTCAGGAACTCAGTACGGAAGCCAATTAATCCACGTGCAGGAATTATAAAATCAATACGCACTCGGCCTTTGCCATCCATTTCCATATTTTGCATCATGCCGCCACGTTCACCTAACTTCTCCATGACAGTACCTTGATGCTCTTCTTCAACATCAACAGTTAATTGTTCGAAAGGCTCGTGTTTTTCACCATCAATTTCACGGATAATTACTTCTGGTCGAGACACGCCTAACTCAAAACCTTCACGGCGCATGCTTTCAATGAGTACAGATAAATGCAATTCACCACGGCCAGAAACTCGAAACTTATCGGCGTCTTCAGTTTCTTCTACACGCAAGGCAACATTGTGAATAAGTTCTTGGTTTAAACGATCGCGGATTTGACGAGAGGTTACGTATTTACCATCTTTGCCTGCGAAAGGTGAATTATTTACTTGGAAGGTCATACTTACCGTAGGTTCGTCAACAGATAGTGGTGCAAGCGCTTCTACTGCATCGGGATCGCATAGTGTATCTGAAATGCCTAAACCTTCTATTCCGGTAAAACAAATAATGTCGCCTGCTTGTGCCTCATCTACATCGATACGCTCCAGGCCCAGGAAGCTCATGAGCTGCAAAATGCGGCCGTTACGTCGCTTGCCTTCCTGGTCAATAATCGTAACCTGGGTATTCTTTTTCACTCGGCCACGTGAAATTCGACCAATACCAATGACACCTACATAACTGTTGTAATCTAATTGCGAAACCTGTAATTGGAATGGGTCTTCAATCTCAACCTGAGGTGCATGAACGTTATCTACGATGGTTTGTAGTAACGGATCTAGGGTTCCTTCTCTTACATCTGAATCCATTCCAGCGAAGCCGTTTAAGCCAGATGCGTAGACCGTAGGAAAATCTAATTGCTCATCAGTTGCGCCTAATTTGTCAAATAAATCAAACGTTTGGTCTAAAACCCACTCAGGGCGAGCACCTGGTCGGTCAACTTTGTTGATAACTACAATAGGGTGTAGGCCACGTGCTAATGCTTTTTGAGTAACGAAACGTGTCTGCGGCATAGGGCCTTCAACTGAGTCAACCAAAAGTAGTACAGAATCAACCATGGATAAAACACGTTCTACTTCACCGCCAAAATCCGCATGTCCTGGAGTATCTACAATATTGATGTGATATTCACCCCAGTGGATAGCCGTTGGCTTGGCTAGTATAGTAATACCGCGCTCTCGTTCCTGGTCATTGGAATCCATGGCACGTTCTTCTAATTGTGTACGCTCGCCCAAGGTTTGAGATTGTTTCAGTAACTGGTCGACGAGGGTAGTTTTACCGTGGTCAACGTGGGCGATTATGGCGATATTACGTAATTTTTCTATGTCTCTCATGAGGATTGATTGCTTTATAGTCAGATTTTAAGTGCGCGCATTTTACAGCGTTAAGGGTTTTGGAGCAAAGTATATCGGCGAGAATATCGGGATCTTTGCTAAAACTCGATTAAAATTAGTGGAATTGTAATATTTTTGATTAAATCCCAGAAAATTGTAATGATTTTTGTGCGTCTAAGTGCCCCTGGCTTGCTGCTCGACTTAACCAGCGAGCAGCGAGTGATAGGTCTCGAGTTGTGCCTAAGCCATTTTGATACATTAGGCTGAGTTGATATTGAGCATCAGGATTGTCTAGTTCAGCAGCTTTGGCGAAAGATTCGAAGGCTCTAATATCATCTTTTTTAAGTAAAGACCCTGTCTGATGCATCTTTCCTAATTCTAGTAATGCTATTGGATGAGATTGCTGAGCAGCAGCTTGTAACCATTCCACACCCTTGTTTTTTTCTGTTTGCATGTTGCTTTCTAAGTATGAAGATGCCAATTGATATTGTGCTTCTTTATCGCCTTCTTCGGCTTTAACAAGTGTTTCTAAACCATTTTCTTTGTAGTATTTTAAAGCAAGCTTTGCTTTTTCAATTTTTTGTTTGGCTGCTTCTGAAAAAAGGTGTATTGCAAGTGGAATATCCTGATTTAGAAAACTTCCAGTCATGTGTTGATTGGCTAATTTGTATTGCGCTAATGGGTGGTTTTGTGAAGCAGCTTTGTTAATCCAGTGAAAGGCCTGTTGCTTGTCGACTTCAACTTGATAACCTAATAGATATCGCATACCTAATTCAAATTGTTGCTCGGCATCCCCGTCATTTGCTTCAATCTTAAGGCTTTCAAATTTGATTTCCTGTTGTTCATTTCGTGCAATGACGGCTAATTCATTTAGTTTTCGGTTTGATTTTTTATGGTTCTTGTTGGCTGCTTTTGTAAGCCATGTTTTAGCTTTTTCAATATCTTTTTTAGCAGCTTTATTGCCGTCCATGTAGATTAATGCAAGATTATATTGCGCATCTGTGTGATTTTGTTTAGCGGCTTTCTTAAACCAATAGTAGGATTTTTTTAAATTTACTTTGGTTTTTTTGCCTTCACGATAGGCCTTACCTAGTTTGTATTGTGCATTCACATTTCCCTTTCTTGCAAGGCGAATATTGGTTTCCATAAACTGTTTAGCTGGGCTAAGTTTAGGTTTTGTAGGCGCGTATTTGGCAAGAATTGTTTTTGCTTTTTTATTTCCTTTTTTCGCTGATTTACTGAGCCATTTGATAGCAGCTTTGCGATTCTTCTTAGCGCCAATACCTTTTTGAAATTGTAAGCCCAATTCATATTGCGCATCGGCATGGCCTTGTTTGGCGGCTTTAGTAAACCATTTTCGTGCTAAGGATGTTTGTTCCTTGGTTCCTAGGCCATAGCGTAAAGTTTTTGCAAAATAATATTGCGAGTCAGCATGCCCGCCTTTGGCGCGTTTCGCTAACCAATAGCGGGCTTTTGTATATTTTTTTTGCTTATAATATAAAACGCCAATTCGGTATTGGGCATCCAGATGATTTTTGTTTGCAGCTTTTTTGTACCAATTGATGGCTTTTTTATGGCTTCGATTTACGGTTTTACCCATTTCATATCGGTAACCTAATAAATATTGTGCATCTATATCCTGTTTTGTAACGGCAAGGTTTTTTAATTCGGATGTAGATGGAGAAGACGCAGCTATGCTCAGTTGTGAGAAGGAGAGTGTTAAAAAGCAGATAGCTGCCGGAAACAAAACTTTTAATGGATTTTGATTAAAATATCTCATGATTCCCCACAGTGTATCTTATTGATTTTGCACAATTATATTTTTTAGATTGCTTTTTTGATGTGCCCCGCATTATATGCGGGATAATTGAAGTCTAGATTAAGTGTATCAATAAATATGCCGATGTTCTGGCTATTTTAGATTTAGTCTAGTCTGATAGTATTAGTCTTCGCTATCTTCTTCTGGAATTTCATAAGGTTCAGCGAACTTACAGGATTTCTGTGGACAAACTTTTTCTGTGCCTTTGCGTTTAGTGGTCTTGATCGAGAGTATCGGCCAATCACATTCTGGACATTTTTCAGCAACGGGCGGATTCCATATTGCGTAGGTACAGTCAGGATATCTCTCGCAGGAATAAAAAACTTTTCCGTAACGTGACTTACGTTTTAAGATATTACCTTTTTTACATTCTGGGCATTCAACGCCAGTGTCTTCTGGTTTTTCTAGAGGTTCAATGTGTTTACAGTTGGGATAACTACTGCAGCCAATGAATTTTCCATATTTGCCTTGCTTGATCACTAAGTCGGAGTTGCATTCCGGGCATGAGCGACCTTCGACAATTTCTGGTTCATTGCTGGCATCTTTATCATCGCCCAAATTGCGTGTGTAATCGCACTCAGGGTAATCGGTACAGCCGATAAAACGTCCACGCCTGCCGAGACGAATAGAGAGTGGTTTGCCGCATTTAGGACAGTCTTCATCCATCGCTTCTTGTGTGACATCTTTACGATCAACAGATTCAGTTTTGTCTTTGATTAAGTCTGTAAATGGTTGCCAGAAACCTTTCATTAGTGGCACCCATTCTTTTTCACCACGTGAGATGGCATCTAGCTCATCTTCTAATTTTGCAGTGAAGTCATAATCTACATATTGCGTGAAATGCTGAGTTAAAAATTTATTCACTACACGTCCAACATCCGTTGGATAAAATCGTTTTTTGTTGAGTTCAACATATTCGCGATTTTGCAATGTAGAAATAATTGAAGCATAAGTAGAAGGTCGGCCAATACCGTGTTCTTCTAATGATTTAACCAGACTTGCCTCGGAATAACGAGGTGGTGGCTCAGTAAAATGTTGTTCAGGTCGAATTTTTTTCAGGTTAACCTTATCGCCTTTTGTCAGTGGCGGTAGAATTCGACCTTCATCGTCATCTTTTTTTGCATCATCCTTGCCTTCCATGTAGACAGACATAAAGCCTGGGCTGGCAATTGTCGAGCCGGTTGCGCGAAAGACACCTTTTTTTGCATCTAAATCAAGACTGACTGTATGTAGAGTTGCATGAATCATTTGGCAAGCAACCGTACGTTTCCAAATCAATGAATACAGCTTGAATTGATCGGCGCTGAGCTTGCTTTTAATGGATTCGGGTGTAATCTGCGCTGAAGTAGGTCGCACAGCTTCATGCGCTTCCTGTGCGTTTTTAGATTTCGTTTTATAACTGCGAGGTTCATCAGGCAATTGATCGGCGCCATAACGAGATGTAATAAAATCTCGAATTTCCTCAATAGCCTCACTTGCTAGTGCGACGGAATCGGTACGCATATAGGTAATTAAGCCTACTTCACCTTCGCCGGTATCAACACCTTCATAAAGTTGTTGTGCTGTTCGCATGGTGCGCTGAGTTGTAAAGCCCAATTTTCTTGCCGCTTCTTGCTGTAAAGTTGATGTAGTAAACGGCGCTGTTGGATTTCGTTTGCGTTGCTTTTTTTCAACCTTACTGATAACCAGCTCGCCCTGGGTCTCATTGTTTAAAGTTGATTCGATGTGAGTGGCAAATTCTTCATTGGTAACGCTAAATTGATTGAGTTTTTCATCTTCGTAGTGCGTTAGTTTTGCAGTAAAATCTTGTTTCTTAGCATTGACGTCCGCTTCAATGGTCCAATATTCTTTTGCTTCAAATTTTTCAATTTCAAGCTCTCGCTCAACGATCATGCGAAGGGCTGGGCTTTGAACTCGACCGGCGGATAAGCCGCGTCGAATTTTTTTCCATAATAAAGGAGAAAGATTAAAACCTACGAGATAGTCTAGTGCGCGACGAGCTTGTTGCGCATTAATGAGGTCTGTTGATAGTTCTCTAGGGTTTTCAATGGCATCACGAACAGAACGTTTAGTGATTTCGTGAAAAACTACACGTTCAACGGGTTTGTCCTTAAGTGCTTTTTTGGTTTTTAAAAGCTCATACAAATGCCATGAAATGGCTTCCCCTTCGCGATCCGGGTCAGTTGCGAGAAACAAAGCATCGGCTTTTTTCATAGCCTTGGTGATTTCGTCAACGTGCTTTTTATTTTTGTCGACGACTTGATACTTCATAGCAAAGTCGTTTTCTGTGTCGACAGCCCCTTCTTTTGGTAATAAATCACGGACGTGGCCATAGGAGGCTAGTACTTCGTAACCTTTCCCTAGGTATTTTTTTATAGTTTTCGCCTTCGCAGGCGATTCAACAATTACTAGCGCTTTAGTCATGGCAATGTGGCAATATTAATGGATGCTGCTTGATAGTTCCTCAAAGACCACGTCTTCGATCCATGCAAATGCAGCTTCTTGTCCTGGTTGATTGAATAAAACGAGCAAGATTACCCATTTTAGTTGTTCCAAGTCAATTTCATTAGTTTCGAGTGCCATGACGCGGTCTATAATCATTTCCCGGATACTTAGGTCAAAAGCGCCAATGTTATCGAGAAATAAAATAAAGCCCATACACTCTGGATCAAGTTTTTTCTTTTCTTGCTCAGAAAAAACACGCAAAGCTTTTCGATTTCGTGTGGTATTTAGATCTTCAGATTGTTGAAGCGTGGAGAGGCCTTCCAGCCAGGACAATGCTTTATCAACTTCCTGTAAGGAAAAACCAGCTTCTTGTAGTTCGACGGCCAATGTTTCCCTATCAGATTTGACATCATTGTCATCATCCATATAGTTATCAAAAAGATACATGAGCACATCAAGAACATTTTCTTTCATATTTTACCCTTTAGCGAGTGCGGGAATATGTTCCCCCGGGCAAAGTTTCAACGTAACCTTGCAATTCAAGCACCACCAGCATGGACGAAACTGCTTCCGGAGTCAATCCACTTCGTTCTATGACCATATCTGGGGTCGTTGGTTCGAAGCCTATATGTTCTAGTATATCAGAATATGCTGAATCTGGAGTTTGAGGGTGATTTATTAATGGGGCAGTGGGATTTCTATCGTTGCTTGTTTGAATTAAATGCCCAAGCTCTTCAAGAATATGTTCTGCCTTTTCTACTAATTTGGCGCCCTGTCGAATGAGAGAATGACAGCCTTTGGCCAATGGGTTATGAATAGAGCCAGGAATTGCGAATACCTCTCTTCCTTGCTCGCCTGCATAGCGAGCGGTAATTAAAGAACCACTTTGCTGAGCAGCCTCTACGACTAAAGTGCCCACACTTAACCCACTGATTATGCGATTGCGTCTTGGGAAATATTCTTTGCGAGGTGTGGTGCCTAAAGGGTATTCAGATACCAATGCGCCGCCGTTATTTGCAATTTCATGGGCAATATCTTTATGGCGTGCAGGGTATACTCGGTCCAAACCAGTTGCCGTAATAGCAATTGTTTTGCCTGTTGCAGATAAAGCACCGCGGTGGCTTTCGTAATCAATACCTAATGCGAGGCCGCTATTTATGGTCAGATCTTGTTTGGCGAGATAATGCGCAAAGTTAAACGCCGTGTCCCTACCAGCGCTACTAGGATTCCGGCTTCCAACCATGGCGATTTGGGTTGTTTGTAATATGTCTGGGTCTCCATGTATGTACAGAAGTACTGGTGGATCCGGGATTTCTTTTAGCAGTTGAGGGTATTCTGGACTATCCAGTGTAAGTATGTAGTTACTTTCAGTTTTCAGCCAGGCTAATTCTTGATCAATTTTATCCCAGTCGGGGTTACGTAAATACGCCAGAGACTTTGGGTTAAACTTAATCTGATGTGATATTTCAGTTAGATTTTCAAACAGATCGGAAGGTTTATCGATAAGCTTAAATAAAGATTGTACGCCCATAGGGCCAATATAGGGTGTATGGTGGAGAGCTAACCAATGTCGAAGTTCATTCATGCTAATATGCTTTTACTCTTATTTTTTGATCGAAGCGATCAATAATCTAGCAAAATATTAGCGTGTCTCAGTGGGTAAAGCTATAAATATTTGTGTGTAGAAGTGAGAACTGAGCTGATTTTATCAGCAGCAGGCTCAAACTTGCTGCTGATAAATAATACTACGGTGTTGCGACAATATCGGTAATTTGCATTGCTCTCGTGGCTTTCATGACCAAAGCATAGCTAACTTTATCAAAAGTTCGGAAAAGTAAGAGATAGCCGGATTGCTCGTCAGGTAACAAAACATCGCCACCAGATTTGCCAAACTTGTCTTCAACCAGGTCACCTTTTTCATACACCGCAAGGACATGGCCTTTTTCTACGCCATGTTCAGACCCACGATTAATCACAACAATTTGATATTGTCCGATGCGTGAAACGCCGTCAATGACAGAAATAATTTTGCCAAGAATTTGGGTTTTAGGTGCATGAGGAGTGAAATTATATTCCAGTTTTTGAGATGTTGCTGGTACTAAGCGGTCGCCTTTTAGTGATTCACGCGCTGAGTGAGTGATGGTCATGGTGGTAGGGTCGCCAAAATTATTAACTAATGCTTCTCCCACATAGAGTGCCTCTAGACCTAAAGATACTTCATCGCCATCAATGACTTCTGTGTATTCTTCTCCTGATCTAACAATTGAATATCGCGTGTTACTGCCAGGGACAATTCCGCGTGCATATACTACATTTCCAGCACCTGAGACTAGGTGATCTCCTTGAATGGCGACAATGTAAGGTGAATTCTCAAGCGTGTCTTTTGTCATGACATTTGGACGACTGAGAAATTGTTGAATTGCATCTAGTGGAATAGTTGGAATAGCTTTGCGCAGTTTGTGGCGGCGTATTGACGGGCTTAATTTTACGGATCGCAAATTATCTTGTGATGCGTTTGCTCGTTTAAGAATCAGTTGTGGTTTGCCATCCTTAAATGTCAAGACAACTTCATCCCCTGGATAGATAAGGTGAGGATTCTTTATCTGGGGATTAACATGCCAGATATCTGGCCAGCGCCAAGGATCACGAAGAAATCGAGAAGCGATATCCCAGAGCGTATCTCCTTCGGTGATAACGTAATTGGTTGGATGTTCTTTTTTTAATACGATTTCGTCTGCCTGAACCCAGGATACCGCAAAAATCGCTAGTGCTAACAAATAACCGCGTCTAATCATTATTCTCATATTCGTGTTTCTCAATCCCTGTATAAAAACCAATAGTTATCTGCTTTTACAGATCAGTTGGTCAAATTTACTAATATTTGATTTCTCAATATAAGCTCAGAGAAGTGGCGATTATTTGGCCGCTTAAACGATTCTACTGAACTTAGATTGCCGTTTAATCATTGGATGCCTGTATTTTTTCGGCAAAATGAGCAATATACTGAAGTATAAGACAAAATTTTTTTATAATGGAGCTGAATAGCGCGCATTTTTTTAAAAATGATCATATTATGTGCTTCGAACTGATGAAATGAATACAATTAGATACATGTGCTAAAATGTTTTTAGATCTTAGAAGTCAAATACCTTATTGAAAAGATTAAGTGATAACCTCTATATGAAGTTTTTTTCCGGCTCGCAGTATATTTATCAGACAGTTTAATATTTATGACAATTCTTTCTATTTTACATTTTCCAGACCCTCGATTACGCCAGCAAACCAAACCTGTCACTGTTTTTGATGATGAATTGAAAGTACTAAAAGATGACATGCTTGATACAATGTATGCCGCTCCCGGTATTGGGTTAGCAGCCATTCAGGTGAATGTATTAAAAAGTATGATGGTCATTGATATATCAGAGACGAAAAACGATCCTCTCTGTTTTGTTAATCCCGAGTTAGTGGAACATGATGGTTTAATAAAAACAGATGAAGGCTGCTTGTCTGTTCCGGCTATTTACGAACCTGTGAGTCGTTATGAGAAAATCAGGGTCAAGGCTCAGGATGAGCTTGGTGAGTGGTTTGAATTAGAGGCTGATGGTTTGTTATCGGTTTGTATTCAACACGAAATGGACCATTTAAAAGGAAAATTGTTTGTTGATTATTTGACTGAGATGAAGCGAAAGCGTATTCGCAAAAAAATGGAAAGGTACCGCCGAGAAACCATGTAATGCGACGTAACTACACAGCTCACTTCTGAGTTGCCCGATAACTGCGTCAAAAGTGCTTATTCATATGTATGAACTCCGCGCTTTTTCCTTGTTCTCGAACAACTCAAAAGCAATCTGTGCAGTTACTATAGCTCGCAAAAAACAAAATTTTAATTTCGAGTAGTAACAACATGAAAATTATTTTTGCGGGAACTCCTGAGTTTGCTGCGGTTGCATTAAAAGCCTTGTTGCAAACGAATCATGAAATCATTGGGGTTTATACTCAACCAGATCGACCTGCAGGGCGTGGTCGAAAATTAACGCCTAGTGCTGTAAAACAAACCGCTTTGGATGCAGGTATAGATGTTTATCAACCTCTTTCTTTAAAAGAACTAGAAGAACAAAAACAATTGGCCGACCTTGGTGCGGATATCATGGTTGTTGCGGCTTATGGTTTGTTGCTTCCGCAGCCAGTTCTAGATGCGCCAAAATTGGGTTGCGTGAATATTCATGCTTCTTTGTTACCCAGATGGCGTGGTGCCGCGCCAATTCATCGTGCAATTCTCGCTGGTGATTCAGAAACGGGTATTACCATTATGCAGATGGATATCGGTTTGGATACCGGTGATATGATGATGAAAACTTCCTGTGTCATTAATAAAACCGATACTTCGGCTAGCTTGCATGATCGACTTGCATCGATGGGTGGTGAGGCCATTGTAAAGGCATTGGATGATATGCAAAGCCATAGTATTCAAGCCGAGAAACAAGACGACTCGTTAGCTATTTATGCGCATAAACTCAAAAAGTCTGAATCAAAAATTGACTGGTCATTGTCTGCAGAGCAGTTAGATTGTCAAATTCGCGCATTCAATCCTTGGCCTGTAACGCAATGCGATTTTAATGGAAAGGTTTTGCGTTTTTGGATGTCGAAAGTTGTTAATACTCAGCAACGGGCAATGCCCGGAACCATTGTTGCTGCGACTAAGCAAGGAATAGATATCGCCACTGGAGAGGGAGTGTTGCGTGTGACCAGTGTTCAGTTGCCTGGTGGTAAAGCGATGGACGCTGCTAGTTTTATCAATGCGCATGATGTTGTTGGTGTGCAGTTACGGTGAATCCACGATTGGTTGCGTTAAGAATCCTGGTGCAAGTAATTGTTGATGGAAAGTCACTTAACCAGTGTGCAGCTCAAATTAATGAACAAATAGATGATGTTAAAGACCGGGCATTAGCAAGAGAAATCGTGTTTGGTGTTTTGCGGTATTATTTCCAGCTGTCTTTTGTATTAAATCACCTGCTGGAAAAACCATTGAAAGCCAAAGATATCGACATTAGTTGTTTATTGATGATGGGGATTTATCAATTACGCTTCATGCGCATACCTGATCATGCTGCTGTAAATGAGAGCGTCAAACTGACACAAAAACTCAAAAAGAAATGGGCAAAAGGTTTCGCCAACGGCGTGCTGCGCTCATGTTTGCGTGAAACAGAGCAATTGAATGAGCTCATTGAGGCTCAGGAAGAAGCAAAGTACGCTCATCCCAAATGGTTGTTGGGAAAAATGCAAAAGGATTGGCCGGAAGCTTGGCAGAATATTGCAAATCAAAATAACTTACATGCGCCGATGGTCTTGCGAGTAAATCAACAGAAAGTTTATGTTGATGAATACGTTCAGCAATTGGCTGCATTGGAAATAACCGGATCCTCCATGCTAGATGTTAAAAATGGCGTGGTACTGGAGCAAGCTTGTGATGTAAGTTTATTGCCCGGCTTTTATCAAGGCGTTGTGTCGGTCCAGGATGCAGCGGCTCAACAAGCTGCAGATTTATTGGAGTTAACTAAAAAATGTTATGTTTTGGATGCATGTGCTGCACCGGGTGGCAAAACAGCGCATATTATTGAAACCGAGCCTGAGGCTGAGGTTTTGGCTTTAGAGCTTAGTCATAAAAGACTTGAACTAATTAGTGATACCCTGGCACGATTACAGCTTAAGGCAGAGGTGAAATGTGCTGACGCATCAGTAGTTGATGAGTGGTGGGATGGTCGGCAGTTTGATCGGATATTACTGGATGCCCCATGTTCCGCGACGGGGGTAATTCGACGAAATCCAGATATAAAAGTTCATCGGACCTTTGATGATATTAATGCCGTCGTTGAGACGCAGGCAAAATTATTAGATCAACTTTGGCCATTGTTGAAGCCAGGCGGTATATTGTTATACGCAACATGTTCTATAATTAAAAATGAGAATGAAAATCAGATTCAACACTTTATTGATACCCACGATGATGCTACCGAAAAAGAATTAAATGTCTCTTGGGGTCGTAAATGTAAAGTGGGGGTTCAATTGTTGCCAGGTGATCATCAGATGGATGGTTTTTACTACGCAAAGATTATAAAGAGTCACTAGTTTATTCCATGAAAATTATTATACTAGGTGCAGGGCAGGTTGGTGCTTCAGTAGCAGCAACTTTAGCCAGTGAAGCTAACGATATTACAATTGTAGATTCGGATCGAGCACGCATTCGAGAGTTGCAGGATAAATTTGACATTCAGGTAGTGACCGGACATGCATCCAACCCTAGTATTTTGCGTCGCGCGGGTGCGGAGGATGCTGACATGTTGTTGGCGGTTACAAACAGCGATGAAACTAACATGGTTGCTTGTCAGGTCGCATATACTTTGTTTCATACTCCCACTAAGATTGCTCGTGTTCGCTCAAAAGATTATTTAATTCATCCGCAATTATTTGCTCAAGAAGCGTTACCGATCGATGTTTTGATTAGTCCTGAGCAAGTAGTGACGGAGTACATACAGCGTATCATTGAATTTCCTGGTGCCTTACAGGTGTTGGATTTTGCAAACGGCAAAGTACGTCTTGTGGCAGTCAAGGCAATTCATGGTGGCCCGTTGGTGGGAAATGAAATAAAAACACTACGCGAACATATGCCGGGAATTAAAACTCGGGTTGCCGCGATTTTTCGTCGTGGTATGCCAATGATTCCTCAGGGTGACACGGTTGTCGAAGTAGATGACGAAGTATTTTTTATTACTGCGCGTAAACACACGCGAGCCGTGATGTCAGAATTACGACGGGTCGATAAACCTGTGAAACGTGTCATGATTGCTGGTGGTGGAAATATTGGAAAACGGCTGGCAAAGGCACTTGAAAATCAATATCAAGTTAAATTAATTGATCATAATTCAAAAAATTCCAGTGAGCTTGCTGCTGAATTGGAAAAGACGATTGTGCTTAAAGGTGATGTTGCAGATTCGAACCTGTTATTAGAAGAAAATATTGAGGGGACTGATGTTTTTTGCGCAATGACCAATGACGATGAGGCTAATATACTGTCCTCTATGCTAGCCAAAAGGCTTGGTGCAAAGAAAGTGATGGCAGTAATTAATCGTCCAGAATATGTCGATTTGGTTCAAAGTGATTTAGTTGATATCGCCATATCGCCGCAACAAGTGACAATTGGCAGTTTGTTAACCCATGTGCGTCGAGGTGACGTTGCCGTCGTTCACTCATTACGGCGTGGTGCTGCTGAAGCCATTGAGGCAGTTGCACATGGTGATTCGAAGTCATCGAAAGTTGTTGGTAAATCAATAGAGGATATAAAATTACCGCCAGGTACAACGATTGGCGCGGTGGTGAGATATGATGAGGTTATCATTGCTAGTAGTCGGCTGGTAATTGAATCAGAAGATCATGTTATTTTATTTGTGGTTGACAAGAAACGCATTAAAGATGTTGAGCATCTGTTTCAGGTCGGCGTAACTTTCCTATAGGCGTTTCTAATGCAACGCTCTGCCATTCAAAAAATATTGGGTTTGTTGCTGATGATTATCAGCATAAGCATGTTTCCCCCTGTTTTGGTGTCTCTATGGTATGACGATGGTGCGACGACGCCGTTTATCATTGCTTTTTTTACAACATTAATTGCTGGCTTAATTATGTGGTGGCCAGTGAAGGGTTTTCAAAAAGAAATGCGAACCCGAGATGGATTTATCATTGTCGCCATGTTTTGGTTAGTATTGGGTTTGTCAGGGTCTTTGCCATTGATGTTATCAGCGGCACCGCAATTAACCATTACAGATTCAATTTTTGAATCCATTTCCGGCTTAACAACCACAGGTGCAACAGTTATTACAGGCCTGGATGAGTTGCCTCGATCGATTTTATATTATCGACATCAATTGCAATGGTTAGGCGGTATGGGAATTATTGTTTTAGCTGTGGCAGTATTGCCGATGCTGGGTATTGGTGGTATGCAGCTTTATCGCGCTGAAACTCCCGGTCCCATGAAAGACAATAAACTAACACCTCGAATTGCTGAGACAGCAAAAGCGCTTTGGTATATTTATTTAGGTTTAACCATAGCCTGTGCATCTGCCTATTGGGCAGCGGGTATGTCAGCATTTGATGCCATTTGTCATAGTTTCTCTACGGTAGCTATTGGTGGATTCTCAACTCATGATGAGAGCATCGGTTATTTTAATAGTGCGTTAATAGAAAGTGTTGCTATTGTATTTATGTTACTAGCAGGTGTGAATTTTTCGCTTCATTTTCTGTCCTGGCGCAACTTTTCTATAAATCCCTATTTTGCCGATGCTGAGTTTAAAGCTTATTTTAAGGTGTTGAGTATCGTTGGTTTGATTAGCATGATGTATTTGTACATCACTGGTACGTTTGAAGCGGGTGGTGCAATTCATAACGGTTTATTTCAGGCTGTATCTATTGGTACAACAACAGGTTTTACAACAGCTGAGTATCATAATTGGCCGGGCTTTTTACCGGCATTGCTTTTGTTAACGAGTTTTATTGGAGGTTGCGCGGGTTCTACCGGTGGTGGAATGAAGGTTATTCGGGTTTTGCTACTGGTTAGGCAAGGTATGCGTGAAGTTATTCGTTTAATTCATCCGAATGCTTTAGTGCCAGTTAAGATCGGTGGTAACGTATTGGAAGAACGTGTAGTCGATGCGGTATGGGGTTTTTTCTCTTTATACGTTGGCAGTTTTATAATTATGGCATTGCTGTTGGCAGCATCCGGATTGGATTTAATAACGTCTTTTTCTGCTGTGGCGGCATGTATGAATAATTTGGGGCCAGGATTGGGTGATGTTGGTTCTCATTATGGTGATATTAATGATCCAGCGAAATGGATTTTATGTTTTGCCATGATACTGGGTCGATTAGAAATTTTTACAGTATTAGTATTGTTAACCCCAGCTTTTTGGAAGAAATGATATGGATAAGCAAGCTCAAAATAAATGGAATAATATATATGCTGAAGTAGGTATAGGTCAGCATTCTAATTCCAAGGTTATTGAAGAAAATTGTCATCTATTGCCATCTCAAGGACGTGCCTTAGATTTGGCTTGTGGAACGGGTAGTGATGCAGTATTTCTAGCAAAGCATGGCTTGTCTGTCGATGCTTGGGATATTTCAGATACAGTCATTGAAAAACTAAGTTTATATGCCTTAGATAATGGTTTGCCTATAAGTGCAGAAGCGCGTGATATCAATGTGCAGCCGCCAGGTAAGAATCTATATGATGTAATTGCGGTAGCTCATTATCTTGAGCGAGATCTAATGCCGGTTTTAATTCAAAGTTTAAAACCCGGTGGTTTAATTTTTTATCAAACTTTTTCTAAAGTTGTTACCCCAAGTTATTCTGGGCCTAAGAATCCAGCGTTTCGTCTTGATGAAAATGAATTATTGGACTTGTTTAGTGATTTGCAGATAGTTGTGTATCGAGAAGAGGGATTGCTTGGTGATATTCAGCACGGGTTTCGCAACGAGGTAATGTTTGTCGGGCAAAAAAAAATATAGCAATATTGTTTATTTTTTGTTATCGATAGGTGTAAGGGTTAGTGCTGAATGATGATTTTTGTTTTCTAAATTAGACAAGCGTTGCTTGACTCTATCGCCATCAATTGCATTTTGCATCATGTCATTAATTCGAATGTGCTTTCGTTTATATAGTTCTAAAAGTAGGTCGTCATAATTTTTACTGCTGCCACTGAGTGATTTTTCAGCCACAGATTTAATTTTGTGATATTCGCCTTTGGTTGCTAAATCGATGACAGTTGGGTTGTTTGCCAAATCTTCTAAATTAACTTCTCTAATTAATGTCGAATGAGAAAATGAACTTACGCTTTGTCCATCGTTATGTAAGCTAATTTTTAGCCGTACATTATTTTGTGAATCCGCATTCTTAATGGCTTCATCTTCTTCAATTCTTCCTTGTACATAAAGCTGCAGCAATGCGCTATCAAATGTTTGCATACCAGCGTTAGCAGATTTGTCCATAATATCTTTTAATGCATGAAACTCACCTTTAAGGATGAGATCTTTTACCATTGGTGTTCCAGTGAGAATTTCTATGGCAGCGACACGTTTACCGTCTTTACCGGGGATAAGCCTCTGAGAAACAATGGCACAAGTATTGAGAGATAGATCCATTAACGCCTGCTTGCGGCGTTCATCAGGAAAAAAGTTAATAATACGATCAAATGCTTGATTGGCATTATTTGCATGTAAAGTACTGATTGCAAGATGGCCCGTTTCAGCAAAAGCCATGGCGTGTTCCATAGTTTGTTGGTCGCGAATTTCTCCAATCATAATAACATCTGGTGCCTGGCGTAATGTATTTTTTAGTGCATCTTCGTAGCTATCCGTGTCTATACCAACCTCTCGTTGATTAACAATGCATTTTTTGTGTTGATGCATGAATTCAATAGGGTCTTCGATTGTGATGATATGGCCAGATGAATTGGCGTTTCGATAATCAATAAGTGATGCTAAAGAAGTTGATTTACCTGAGCCGGTGCCACCAACAAATAATATAAGCCCGCGTTTGCTCATGATGACTTGTTTTAAAATTGGCGGAAGGTTTAATAATTCAGGATCGGGAATATCAACTTCAATTCTACGAACAACCATGGCAATTTGATTACGCTGGCGAAAAATATTAACTCGAAAACGACCAACTTTGGGTTCTGATACAGCAAGATTCATTTCTGGTTTTGTTTCAAATTCTTGGATTTGTTCTTCCGTCATTAGGCTGTAAGCCAATTCTTTAACTTGATTGGGGGCAAATTTTTCCTGGCTAAATATTTTAAGATTGCCTTGAATTTTAGCGCTGGGAGGTGCGCCTGTGGTTAAATATAGATCAGACGCTTCATGTTTAACCATTTGTTTAAAGAATTGAGAAAGCTGCATTGTTACTCATCTATCTGGGTGAATTGTTTGCCAATTTATCGACCTAGTTTGTTAAAAACTTAATGTGCTTAACGGATTCTGGCTGGTTAATAAAGTAGCAGTTTGGGTGCTTGTATGAGGAAAGGATTAAAAGTAAGCTGGAGATTCCTATTTAATATCGTGTCGTATTATGTTTGATCAAGAATTTGAAAAATCTATACAAGGAAAAGTTGATTCTTTGCTTTCTCAAGAAATCTTTAATGATTTTGTAGCCGATGCTACTCAGCGCGATGCATTAATCTCGCTGTTCCGGTGTAGTGAATTTGCGAGTCAGCTATGTGTAAAATTCCCTAATGCAGCTAAAACACTGATAGAAGCGCATGGTTGCACTGAAGATGTATCCCGAGAGGAATATCAGCTGCTTTTACAAGATAGGGTGCAAGCTATTGAGACATTTGACGAACTAAGTCGGGAATTGCGTCAGTATCGATACGAAAAAACCCTACGTATAACGTGGCGAGATCTGGTCGAAAAAATTTCTGTTGAACAGACGTTAAGGGAAATAACCTGGCTGGCGGATGCTTGTGTTGAAGTCGCTATGGCGAAGTTAACGGCCTGGTTGGTGGAGAAGCATGGGCAGCCCGTTAATGCTAAAGAAAATCCCATGCAGCTTGTGGTTTTGGCAATGGGGAAAATGGGTGCAGATGAGCTAAATTTTTCATCCGATATTGATTTAATATTTTGTTACCAAGAGGAAGGTTCAATTGATCATAACGGCAAATCGTTAAGCCATAGAGAGTTTTTTACTCGTCTGTGTCAGCAATTGGTGCGATTACTTGGGGAAGTTACGGCTTATGGTTTTGTTTATCGAGTGGATACGCGATTAAGGCCATTTGGAAATAGTGGGCAACTGGCTTTGAGTTTTGATGCAATGGAAACTTACTATGAGCGACATGGGCGTGAGTGGGAACGTTATGCCATGGTAAAAGCACGTCCTATATCTGTAGATCCACAAGCAGCAAGTGAATTATCAAGAATTTTACAGCCATTTGTCTATCGACGATATTTTGATTTTAGTGCGTTTGCTTCATTGCGCGAGATGAAGCAAATGATTGATGCGGAAGTTGGACGTAAAGGTGCTAAGAGGAATGTAAAATTAGGGCCAGGTGGCATTCGCGAAATTGAATTTATTGGTCAGGCATTTCAGTTGATCCGTGGTGGGCGATCTCCCTTGCTGCAAAAACGTAGCATACTGTTTATATTAACTACCTTGCATGAAATGAGTTTGATTCCTGAGTTTGTTTTTTCGAGTTTGCATGATGCTTATTTGTTTCTTCGCAAGACTGAAAATGCCATTCAGGCTTTTGCAGAGCAACAAACACATTTGTTACCCGAGAATGAGTTGCAGCAGCTTCGCTTAGCCTATGCTTTAGGTTTTGATAGTTGGGAAGGGTTTCATGAAGTTTTAACCTTCCATATGGAGGCGGTGCACGAAAATTTCGAGCAAATTTTTTCTGCGCCTCAGCTAGATGCTATGGCTGGCGGAAAATCAGGCGACAATGAATATGCAAATATTTGGTCTGGTGCAATAGAAGAGTCGGCGGCAGAGTTAATTCTAAAAAAAGCGGGTTATTCTGAACCAGCAGAAGCATTGGAAAAAATTCGTGGTTTGGCTTCAAGTTCAAAATATAGAACCATGGGCCCTAGTGGAAAGTCGCGTTTTGATAAGCTCATACCATTATTAATTCCGATGGTAGGCAAATCCGAGAATCCTGAGATTTGTTTTTTACGGGTTATTCGTTTGTTGGAAGCAATTGCCAAGCGTACGGCTTATATCGCATTGCTTGTAGAACACCCGCTGGGATTATCACAATTGGTTCAATTATTTGATAAAAGTCAATGGGTTTCTGATTTGTTAATCAGTCATCCTTTGTTGATGGATGAGTTGATTGATCCGCGTCGATTGTATGAACCAGTGTCTAAGGCAGATTTAGAAAAAGAATTAAGCTATGTGTTTGATGTTAATTCTGAGGACGTGGAACGGCAAGTTCAACGCTTAATCGATTTTAAGCAGTCTAATTTTTTACGCGTTGCGGCGTCTGAGTTAATGGGATTTATGCCTGTTGAAAAAGTTAGCGATCATCTGACTTATATCGCTGAAACTTCAGTTAATGCTGTTTCAGATTTAGCGAAAAATGAACTTGCTAAACGTTTTGGTGCTCCGCATTATGTTGAAAACGGATCTAAACGCGAAGCAGGATTTTGTGTTATTGCTTATGGCAAACTTGGTGGTATAGAGCTAGGTTTTGGATCTGACTTGGATCTTGTTTTTTTGCATGATAGTCATGCAGAGCAGCAAATGACAGATGGCGAAAAAACAGTGGATAATTCTGTGTTTTACGCCAAGTTGGGGCAACGAATCATTTTATTTCTTAACACACCAACGCAAAGCGGAAAGTTGTATGAAGTCGATATGCGTTTACGTCCCAGTGGTGGCTCTGGCATATTGGTAAGTAGTACAAAAAGTTTTCTAGATTATCAAAAAAACAAAGCTTGGACATGGGAGCATCAAGCATTAGTACGGGCGAGGTTTATTTGTGGTGGTGAGGCGTTAAGAAAACAATTTGCTGATATTCGAAACCATATTTTATGTCAGCAGCGAGATGAAAGCGTCTTACGCAAAGATGTTTGTGATATGCGGGAACGAATGCGCGGAGAATTGTTAAAAGCCAAAGAGAATAAGTTTGACCTAAAGCAGAGCCCAGGTGGCATTACCGATATTGAATTTATTATTCAATTTTTAGTTTTACGCTGGGCCCATGAATATCCTCAAATTATTGAATATACGGATAATTTGCGATTGCTTGAGGCATTGGTAATAAATACGCTCATTGTGGAAGATGATGCTAAAATGTTGCGCAGCGCTTATTTAACGTATCGACATGTTGTGCATCAATATGCCTTGCAGGATAAAAGCACCTCAAGTGCTAGTGAGTTGGATTTTGATGAATGTCGGAAAAACGTAATTAAAATATGGCATAAAATAATGCACGTTGAATAAAGCACGACTATTACTTGAGAAGGAGAGGTTTGTAGAGGTGTCAATGATAACAATGGATGATCGAGATGGTGTCATCTGGATGGATGGGGAATTTGTTCCATGGCGTGAAGCAAAAGTTCATGTACTTACACATACATTGCATTATGGTATGGGTGTTTTTGAGGGTGTGCGTGCATATGAAACAGATGAAGGAGCAGCGATATTTCGTCTTAAGGAGCATACGGATCGCTTATTTCGCTCAGCGCACATTTTGCAAATGCCGATGCCATACGGAAAAGATGAATTAAATCAAGCGATTGTTGATGCTGTGCGTAAGAATAATTTGGATTCAGCTTATATTCGTCCCATGTGTTTTTATGGCTCCGAAGGAATGGGGTTGCGTGCGGATAATTTAAAAGTTCATGTCATGATTGCTGCTTGGCATTGGGGGAGTTATTTGGGCGCTGAGGGTTTGGAAAAAGGCATTCGTATTCGTACATCGTCTTATACGCGACACCACGTAAATATTACCTTGTGTAAAGCGAAAGCGAATGGCAATTACATGAATTCTATGCTGGCATTACAAGAAGCGCTCATATGTGGATATGATGAAGCAATGTTGCTGGATAATGAAGGGTATGTGGCTGAAGGTAGTGGCGAAAATATCTTCTTAGTCAGCGAAGGTGTGATTTATACACCTTCTTTAACATCTGCCTTGGATGGTATTACGCGTTCAACCATTATGCAATTGGCTGAGGAGCTAGGCATTTCAGTGATAGAAAAACAGATTACGCGTGATGAAGTTTATGTTGCAGATGAAGTTTTTTTTACAGGTACTGCCGCTGAAGTGACACCCATTAGAGAGGTTGATAATCGTCAAATTGGCGATGGGGCACGTGGCCCGGTGACAGAAAAACTACAAACGCTCTATTTTGATATTGTTCATGGACGTACAGCAGAAAAAACACCATGGCTAAGTTACATACCCAAAAACATCTAGGATTAGGTATTATTGGGGTCCTATTTATTTCATGACTGCGATAAAATTCCTTGCAATAATATGACGAATTACGTTTCGTTTTGCCTGGATATGAAACAAACATAATGTACACTAATCGCCCAAATTCTATACGTTTTGGGTATATAAAGGTAAATAACAATGAATTCAAACGCTCAAATACAAGCAAATGCAGAAAATACATATGAAGTTACAGAGGCAGACTTACCGCTACATTGCCCGATGGATGGCATGAGTTTATGGAATTCTCATCCAAAGGTTTATTTGCCGGTAGAAAAGACAGGTGAAGCAAAATGTCCTTATTGTGGTGCTGATTATCATTTAAAGAAATAAGCTTTCCGGTGCAGAAAGTAGCCAGATAGCAAAAAATCAGGACAAAGAGGGCGTTTTTTGTTTATAATTCCGCTCTTTTGTGGGCGATTTCCATAAGCACAAGTCATTGGCTTAAGAATAAATATAGCAAAATCAAAGAGATACCATAAAGACTCATTGTGCCCACTAAAGCGATAAAGCGAACAAGAATTCTATATTGAGTTTCTAAGGAGAAATTTATGTCAGTAAAACACCCAACTATAGCGGTTACCGGTTCATCGGGTGCGGGTACTACAACAGTAAAAAATGCTTTTGAGCATATTTTCCGTAGAGAGGGAATTAATCCTATTGTTGTTGAAGGTGATAGTTTTCATCGTTACAACCGAGTTGAAATGAAAGCTGCTATTGCAGAAGCCCAGGAAAAAGGTAAAAACTTGAGCCATTTTGGCGCTGAAGGCAACGAATTCGAGAAAATTGAAGAGTTGTTTAGAGTTTATGGTGAAACTGGTGGTGGTCAGACACGTAAATATTTGCATTCTGTAGAAGAGGCTGAGCCATATGGTCAGGAACCCGGTGAATTTACACCTTGGGAAGCAATTCCTGATGGTAGTGATTTGTTGTTCTATGAAGGTTTGCACGGTGGTGTTGTCTCTGGCGACGTTGATGTTGCTCGTTATGTCGATATGTTGATAGGTGTTGTACCTATCGTAAATCTAGAATGGATTCAGAAGATTCATCGGGATACAGCGCAGCGTGGATATTCTGCAGAAGCGGTAACGGATACAATTTTACGTCGAATGGCTGATTATGTTCATTATTTAACACCTCAGTTTTCCCGTACGCATATCAATTTTCAGCGTGTTCCAACCGTTGATACGTCTAATCCATTTATTGCACGTGATATCCCAACACCTGATGAGAGTTTTGTTGTGATTCGTTTTCGTGACAAAGAGAATGTAGACTTTCCATATTTGCTAAATATGATTCATGATTCTTTTATGTCTCGACCAAATACCATTGTTGTACCAGCAGCGAAAATGGGTTTTGCAATGGAGATTATCTTAACGCCGATGGTGCATGAGATGATTCAAAATAAACGCAAGTAAGTCAGTTATTGTATCCAACAAAAAACCCGCTTTAGAGCGGGTTTTTTGTTGGTAAAATTGTATTTTTTAGGTAGTAACTTTTTCTGCTTCAAACAATATTGCCCCAGTAAAAATCATTAACCCTCGTGCTAAAAGGATTCCTTTACCTTGGGCTGAATGAGATTCTCGGTCATGTCCACCTGCAAGTATTTTACGACCTTCGGCGATTTGCATAAAATATAAAATATAGACGGTAATAACCAAGCCAATATGCATCCAAATTAGGAAGTTAAGGATTTCACCACCTTCAATTAGTCGTCCATACCAATCGCGGTTGAGGTATAGATAAAACGGCATTAATAGATCAAATATGACACAGCTGGACATAACGGTAATATGAAATTTTCGAATATGTGATAATTTGAACGCAATTATCATTAATATATATGTTATTGTTGCCGCAATTGTTGTTTCAGCGTACAAAAAATCCATGGGATTTTTACTCCATTATTTAAATCAAAGGCTCATGTGATAAAAAGACGAAAGATTCTAATATATTTATGTGTTATTGAGATGCTCGCGAGCTTATTTAGTTTCGCTAACGCGATAGAATCACATGCCGTTGTGTTAATGTATCATCGCTTTGACGAAAGTAAATACCCCTCAACAAATATACAATCTGAACAATTTATTGCGCAGTTAGATTTTCTTGAAAAAAATGATTTTCGCGTTTGGTCTTTGCAAAAAATTATTCATTATTTGCAATCTCAAATACCAATTCCTGATAAAACCGTTGGTATTTCTATCGATGACGCTTATATTTCAGTTTATCAAGTCGCATTTCCCATACTAAAAAAACGTAATTTGCCATTTACGGTTTTTGTTGCCACAGAGCCAGTTGATAATAAAAATCCTGGATATATGAGTTGGGATCATTTAAGAGAAATGATGAAGGCTGGTGTTAGTATTGGAAATCATTCACGCACGCATTTGCACTTTGTGAATCAGAAAAAAAATGAAAGTAAAAAGGATTGGTTGCAACGAATAGAAAATGATGTGTTATACGCAAGCCGTCGTATAGATGAAGAATTAGGAATTAAGGCAAATTATTTCGCTTATCCCTATGGTGAATATAATCTGACAATTGCGGCTTTGATGGAAAATTTGGGTTTTGTTTCGTTTGGTCAGCATTCTGGTGCTATTGGCGAAAGGAATAATATGAATTTTTTACCTCGTTATCCATTATCGGAATCTTTTGCCGATCTAAATAATTTTAAAGATAAAGTATTAAGTTTACCTTTGCCAGTGCTTGCAATAAATCCCTTGGAAGTTGTAACTCAATCAACCAAACCTTTACTTAGAATGGAATTGGATACTAGTATTGCCAAAGTTCGTGATTTGCGATGTTATGCTGCGGGGCAGGGATTGTTAAACATGGACTGGAAAGAAAATGGGTTGGTTTTAATTCAAGCAACAAAGCCATTTTTGACTCGTCGAAGCCGCTATAATTGCACCTTACCAATGCAAGGGCGTTATTATTGGTATAGTCATTTATGGGTGCAGTCTAATATCCCCGAGCTTGCTCATTGATCGTTTAGTTCTTTTGCATTTAAATGTTTTCTAGATTTTTGAATTCAGATGTATTTAATATGCGCTGAACAATTTTTACATATTCAATGCCTTTCTGGGAATACCGATGTAAACCTTCTGCGAGTTTAAAAGCGTCGAGTTTCTCTTTTTTTATTCGCATTTTTTCTCGTTGATCTCTAAGTTCTTTATAAGCATTGTTCCGATTAATGTTTTTTAAATATGATCGAATGGATGCTTGTAAGGAAGGAAAAGCTTTCACCTGATGAGTTTTCCCTTTGCTTCGATCTTTGGGCGTTAAACCGTTTTTTCCGCTAAACGTCCATTGCCCAAACAAACTATTGCCTTCGATTGCGAAGCGAGATGTTCCCCAGGCACTTTCAATCGCTGCTTGAGCAAGTATCAGTGTTAGTGGTAATTCGTCGAGTCTTTTTAATAGTTCCAATTTTTTTTCTAGAAAGGATAGGTTGGCGTTTATATTGTATTCTTTTGTTGCTCGATCAAACCATGCTTTTGAAACAGGATGAGTTAGTTGGTTTGCATCTTTTAGTATGAGCTGAGCGATAATGCGCTTTTGCCTAATATTTTTTTGTTCTGCAATAATGAGTGGAATCATTACTCTGATGAAAATAGATTTTTTCTTTGTGACATCTTTTGTATGTTTAAAATCTTTGGGTATAGATGGCAGGAAAATATCTGGGATCTTTTCATTGTTGTTATATGGGAGCGTGTAATTAGATTTGTTGAAAATATTGATTAATTCACGCGTTGTTTTTATTTCTATTGCTTCGCTAGTTTTGCTGACTGCGTTTGATTTGTCTGGGTAAAATTGTGTTTTATCAATGCTGTTGAGCCACAAAATAAAGGCAATGCTTATTAGGCAAAATGCTGCAAATATATAGGAGTTATCTTTTTTTTGCATGACTTTATTCGGCGGAATTAAAGCACTAAAATAACGAATAAGGAGTGATTATTAGGCTTAGTTTGCTATTTGGGTTTTTCTTTTGCAATATCGGTAAGCAAGTTCTCCATACGTTCCAAGCGTTCTTCCATTGCTTTAGTGTGTTCTTTAATCCAATGTACTTCACCAGCTTCACCTTCACCTTCTTGGCGGTCAAATTCTTCATGTTCTTTTTGCATAACATCTAAGACTACACCAATCATCATATTGAGAAATACAAAGGCAGTAAAGAAAATAAATGTTAAATAATAGATCCAGCTAAAAGGGTAGACTTCCATTGTTTCATACATAACATCGGTCCAATCTTCAAATGTTGATACGCGAAACAAAGTTAACATGGCAATACTAATATCTCCCCAAAGTACAGGATTGATTTTTTCGTAAAAGAAACTGCCAATGGCGCCGTATATGTAAAATATTATAAACATCAATAGAGTGACGTAACCTATACGAGGAATTGCTTTTACCAAAGAATTTAGCAGTAAACGGAGTTCTGGGATAATGGAGACTAGGCGCAATACGCGAAATATTCGTAGTAAGCGTGCTAATAAAACCATTTCACTTTCATCGATTGGGATTAAGCTCAGGGTAACAATTAAAAAATCAAAGATGTTCCAGGCACTACGGAAAAAATTGACTATTTTTTCTTCAGCAATAATGCGGATGATTATTTCTATGAGAAAAAATATGGTAATAGCCAAATCTAGAAATTTGATAACACCTAGCCAATTGGGGCTAATATCATAAGTACTGGCACCAATTACCAAAGCAGAGAAAATGATGATCGCTATTACGGTCATCTCAAATATTTTATTACTACGAATCGCAACAAATCGATCTCTAAGGGTTGCGGTATTGCTACTCATTTATATTTTCCTTAGCTAAATGTTTTACTTAAATGGCTTAGATTAAAAAGTAATCAGTTAAACCTCGCCGAAATTTATTATACCTGTTTTAAGGGGGGTAGATGGAGAGTAAGTTAAATGAAGTGAAGTTTCTTTGGAGATAAAAAAACGGGGCATATAGCCCCGTTTCATCAAACAATAATAAGTAGACTTATAGAGGTTTTTGTTTAAGGTCCTCGGCTGAAGCTTTTACAAACCCGTAGCTAGCATAGATGTTTTGTGCATCGTCAGTTTTTAGATAATCCAAGTAACGCTGTGCATTTTCTTGGTTACGGCCATCTTTAAGTGCGCCAATTGCGTAGCCAACTTTATCACCTTTGTTATATTTGTCAGAGATTGCTACACCTTCAACATCACGTTTTTCTCTTTCAGCTTCGATGATTTCGGTTGTCCAAACGATACCAACATCTGCTTTACCGTTTTCAATGCGATGTGGTGTTTCGCGGTGATGGCGTGTGGTGAACCAAGTTTTACCTTCAACTGCCCAGCAACCTCGACATTTTGTGTCATTGCCAGTCACTTTATCGTGGATGCCAAGATCTTTTAGCATTTCAGAGCCGTAGAATTTGAAAATACCTTCAGTTTTAGGATTTGGGTGAGATTGTACAATATCATCACGTCCTAAATCTGCAGCACCTTTAATGTTTTTTGGATTACCCTTAGCAACCATTAGCTCAAGCTTATTGTGAGTGTAAATGATATGGTCGCCTTTCATTTTACCTTTTTTGTTTAGCTTTTTAAGGTGGGCATCACGCACACTCGCAAACAAGTCAGGATTCATTGCGGTGTCTTGGCCATTGATTTGGCCTTGTTTAAGAATTTGACCTTTTAAAATTTGACCTGGTGGAATAGTTTCTACGTAAATTGATTTAATGTCAGGATTCTTCTTTTGGAAGTCTTGAATTAACTCTTCCATAACCATGAATTGGTTACCGGCAAGATACATTACTAACTCGGCAGTGTATGAATCGCCGATTTGACCATATTTAATGTCACCACCTGTTAAAAACGTGCGGTAGTCATGGTCATGTCCTGCATTTTTTTTGCTTGCGGCTTTCATGTGTCCGCCGGCCGCAGCTGTTTTGTCTCCGCTAGCGGTTGCGCAACCCCCTACCAAACCGACTACAATTGTTGCTGTGCCTAAAACTTTTAATAACTTATTCATAATTCCCCCTCAGGAATGGGTGTTAAAACATGCTTACCCAGCACCTCGTCCACTGTGTTATTTGTTTACTTTCCGTATAATAGAGCGTGGTGAGTATCTTTTGTGTTCGCTTAACTTTTTAACATCACTAAAAGCGAAGGGCAACCGTAAACACAAATAAATCTTGATATTTTTACTTTATTGTCTAATAGCACTAACAGGTTTTATTGATGTATAAATTAATTCTACAAAAAACAGCATTTACTAATACGGAAAAACAATTCCTTGAAGAAAAGTTTGGAACACGGCTTAAAGAATATACAGCTTATACTGAAATGCTGCTGAAAAAAAATCCTGACAATGATGAACTATTAGAAATTAGTTCGACTTACAACACCGATGTAAACGTTTTGCCGGAAGGATTTGAGCCATCGGCCGTGAAGCTGGTTGTATCGGATATGGATTCCACTTTAATAAATATAGAATGTGTCGATGAAATTGCTGATTTTGCGGGGGTTAAAGCGGAAGTCTCGAAAGTAACTGAAGCGGCAATGCGTGGAGAGTTGGATTTCGAAGGTTCATTAATAGAACGTGTTAAGTTGCTTGCAGGATTAGAAGAATCTGCCCTTCAGCGTGTTTACGATGAGCGTCTGAAATTAAATCCAGGAGCGGAGAAAATGTTGCAAAGTTTAAAAGAAAGCAATATTAAATTCGCATTGGTTTCCGGTGGGTTTACATTTTTTACGGACCGATTAAAAAACCGCCTGGCATTAGACTATACCTTATCCAACACTTTGGAAAGAGTAAATGGAAAATTAACGGGGGCGGTAGTTGGTAACATTGTTGGTGCTGAAGCAAAAGCGGCGTTTTTGTTGGAAAAGTGTCAAGAGTTGAATATTCTACCAAGTCAAGCGGTGGCGATTGGTGATGGTGCGAATGATTTAAAGATGATGTCTGAGGCGGGGTTGGGTGTTGCTTATCATGCGAAGCCTAAAGTTCAAAAAGAGGCAGATTGCGCATTAAATTATTCCGGACTGGAAGGCTTGTTATCGTTGTTGTCAATTGATTGATATCGCTATTAGATATTTCTATCTATTTTTTGCCCAAAATAGCGAGTTACAACCATATTTAAACATTAATATATGCTAATATTTGCCCGCTTTTTCCAAAATTATTAAAGAGAATGTATTATGACCTCGCTGTTAAAGCGTATTCCTGAGCTCACCTTACTGATTGTTGGCACAATTGTTATCTATATCGCCATGGGGTTACTTTCAGAGGTAAACGATACGAACATTCTTAGTGCTGATGGGGCTTGGGCGTTAGTGGTTGGCTCATTTTTAATGAGTTTGGTCATTGCGATTGTTGCTGTATTGGGTGGTGTTGGTGGTGGCGTTCTGTATACACCGGTAATGCTCGGCTTTACCTCCATCGATTCCTTGTTGGTTCGTTCTACCGGTTTAGTTGTTGCCATGTTTAGCGGTTTGGTTTCGTCTGGCCCTTTTATGCGGAAAGGTTTAGCGGACATTCGCATTGTTTTCTATTGTGCAATTCCCATCGTAATTGGTGCCATGTTAGGTGCACAAGTGGCGATTGGTATGGCAGAAACCATGGGCGAGGAAGGCGATGCAATCGTACGTTTGTTGTTGGGATTAATATTAGTTTTCATTGCAGTCATGTTTATTATGGGCGGTTCTAAAAATGAATACCCTAAACCAAAACATGTGGATGCGCTCAGTAAAAAATTACATTTGCAGTCTTCTTATCATGAAGAGTCATTAAATAAAACCATTCACTATAAAGCAGTCCGTGCGTTACCCGGCGCAATTTTATTTTTACTGGTTGGTTTTACTGGCGGATTTTTTGGTTTAGGTGGTGGTTGGGCTGTCGTGCCGGTATTAAATCTAGTGATGGCAGTGCCATTAAAAGTTTCTGCAGCATCCAGTGGTGTATTACTGGCAATGGGTAATGCAGCCGCTATATGGCCTTATATTATGAAAGGTGCGTTGATTGCGGTATTCGCTGCACCATGGATGATTGGTCAAGTCATTGGTGGGATTTTAGGAGCACATATTTTATCGAAGATAAATGCAGGTTTTGTCCGAAATATTTTAATTGTACTTTTATTGTTAACCAGTATTAAATTAATTTCTCGCGGTATCGAAGGATATTTCGGTATTGATATCCCTATTATTTAAGGTCAGCTTATGAAACAAGAAAATCAAAATGATGTAGATTATGATGAAGATGACCGGCCTTTGGTACCGAGAGCAGGCATAATTTATGGCGATATCATTTATTGGGGAACTATAGCGGGTACTTTTCTCGTAATGATTGGTTCAGTTGTAACTTTTACAACAACGAATAATTTTATTGATCCCGCATATTTGTTATCTGCTGTTGTCGATGGTAAAACGGTTGAAGATATTTGGAAAGGTGCTGAAGGTGTGAACCAATTGCCCAGTGGTCACTGGTACTTGGATCAAATATCAACGGGTAATGGTTTAACGATGGCGGGGATCGCCATAGGTGTGTTTAGTGTAACGCCCGCTATTTTTGCTTCTGCTTTTGCGTTATATAAAGATGGGCAGAAATTGTTTGGGAGTATTGCGGTGGTGGCAGGTCTAATCACCATCTACGCCATGATGCCCTAAATAACCGTACATAGCACTTATCTTTTAGTTCAGACACGACGTTTGCCTGTACTCAATCGGTCACATATTTCTATATGCTCCCTCATTCCGTGCAGACTAACGTCGTGTCTGAACTAAAATCCAAGCACTCTGAGCGGTTATTACTATTTTTAGTTTTTCTCGAAAATTAAATCCCATACTCCGTGGCCTAGTCTGTGGCCGCGTTTTTCGAATTTGGTTAACGGTCGGAAGGCAATTCGTTCGCAATAATCATTTGTTGGACTTAAGTTTTTAAATGACTTGTTGGCGCTGAAAACTTCTAGCATTTGATTAGCATAATGCTCCCAATCTGTTGCCAAGTAAATTTTTCCATGCGGTTTGATTTTCTTCGCAAGCACTTTTACGAAAGACTCGTTAATCAGTCGTCGTTTGTGGTGTTTGTTTTTGTGCCAGGGATCTGAAAAGAAAATACAAAAGCTGGTAACGCGATTATCTGGGATTTGATGTTTTAAAACTTCAACGGCATCAAATGCAATAGTGCGTACATTTTTTAAATTAAGTTCGTGGACTTCACTTAGCAGATTACCAACGCCCGGTGTGTGTACATCTATACCGAGGAAGTTTTCCTGTGGGTTTTCTTTTGCCATAGCGATGAGTGCTTCACCCATGCCAAAACCGATTTCAATATTTAATGGTGCTAAGTTTTGAAAAGTTTCCTCGAAGTCTAATGGTGCTTTTGTGTGTTCAATGCCATATTGGGGTAGATAATTTTCGAGTGCAAATTTTTGTCGCTCGGTGATGCGTCCTATACGACGAGAAAAACTGCGGATAGGGCGGTGCGCTTTTTGTTCGGACATGTGGCCTAAAAAAATGTGCCGTCAATAGGAGATGATGCAGATGCGTATTGTTTTCTTGGAATACGTCCTGCTAGATAAGCTTCTCTTCCTGCTTCTATGGCTTTTTTCATTGCAGAAGCCATGAGTATTGGATTCTTTGCACCGGCTATAGCGGTATTCATCAATACACCATCGCAACCTAGTTCCATGGCAATTGCAGCGTCAGAAGCCGTACCAACCCCTGCGTCAACCAATATGGGCACATTAGCATTCTCAACAATGGTGCGAATATTATAAGGATTACGAATGCCTAGGCCAGATCCGATGGGTGCGGCTAATGGCATGACGGCTACACAACCCATCTCTTCTAAACGTTTGGCTGCAATGGGATCGTCGTTGGTATAAACCATGACATCAAATCCGTCGTTAATTAGCGTTTCTGCAGCAACATAGGTTTGATCTACATTGGGATATAGAGTTTTTTCATCGCCTAAGACTTCAAGTTTTACTAAATTGTGCCCATCTAATAATTCTCGAGCAAGACGACAAGTTCTCACTGCATCGTCTGCGCTGTAACATCCTGCAGTATTAGGTAAATAGGTAATTTGATCTGGTGGTAATACGTCCAGTAGATTAGGTTCACCAGGATTTTGTCCGATATTTGTTCTTCGAATGGCAACTGTCATGATTTCAGCACCGCTGGCATCGGTAGCAAGTTTGGTTTCTTCAAGATCTTTATATTTGCCTGAGCCAACGAGAAGTCGGGATTGGTAAGTTTTGCCAGCTATAGTAATTGTATCAGTCATTCAAATGTCTCTATGTGTGTCTATATTGAGCCGCCACCGATAGCGCGGACGATTTCTATGTTATCACCTTCTTTAAAGGTAAATTTTGAGTACGTGCTACGAGGCACAATTTCCATATTAACTTCCATGGCAATTCTGTCATTTTGCATTTCAAGTAATTCGATTAAGTTTTGCGCGCTACAGTTGTTAGGAACATCACGGGAGTCGCCATTAATGTTAACGATCATAGTATTTCTTTAATTGTTAGAGTGAGGCGACGGGGTGTTTAACCGATTACGCCGGTTTGGAACAAGAACAGGCCAATGCTTACAATTGCAGAGCTGAACATAATTCCTAAAATGATTAATGCCATTGCTAGTTTCATGATGTTTTTTTGCGTTGGTTT
>Ga0316207_10000917_pt1 | contig 40882 bp, 35 predicted proteins | sample 6weekpyrite_MG_FD_204943 | JGI IMG/M metagenome (GOLD analysis project Ga0316207, IMG submission 204943) | Microbial mat bacterial communities from mineral coupon in-situ incubated in ocean water Damariscotta River, Maine, United States -... | ecosystem: Environmental > Aquatic > Marine >... | reverse complement strand
AAGTTAAACCGTAGACCTAGAAAAGTTCTCGGATACAAAACGCCGGCAGAAGTATTTTTCGATACAATTACGAAATCTTATGTAGCAGTTTAATCAGGTGTTGCACTTACTATTTGAATTGGCGTTGCACTTTAAACTTGAATTGGCGTTTTAAAGTAATTACTGCACCGAATGACACCGAAATTGGCACCGAGTTATTAAAAATAGCTTGATAAGTCTTAGTTTAGGGGGTTTAAGTTAAAAATGGCTCCGGATACTGGATTCGAACCAGTGACCAAGTGATTAACAGTCACCTACTCTACCGCTGAGCTAATCCGGAATGTGATAAGTTCTCTTAAAAAAATGGTGTCAAGAGGGGGACTTGAACCCCCGACCCCCGGCTTATGAGACCAGTGCTCTAACCAGCTGAGCTACCGTGACATCTTTTAAGAGGGTGGAATTATACCCATCAAAACCTTTTATTTAGCTTTTGGGCTACACTGCATTGAAATTTATATTGAATGATTAGTTTTAAATAATAGTCTTATTATTAACTTACAAAGACTATAATCATACTAAAGTAAGAGTAGGATAATAGAAGATATGTTGACAAAAATAGTTCTTATTACCATGTTCTTTGCAGTTACCTTGAGTGCAGTGACTCCAACAAATGAGAATGTAACCAAGCTCTACATTGCAACATTTAAAAGAGCTCCTGATACAACCGGTCTTAACTATTGGGTTAATGAATCGGGATTAAATCTTGAAGGTATAGCACAAAGTTTTTTTGACCAACAAGAGACACAGGATTTATACCCAAACACTGTTTCTACATCATCGTTTATAAGCTCTGTATACTCTAACTTGTTCAATCGTTCCCCTGATTTTGACGGATTTAACTACTGGCTTAATGAACTGGAGAGTGGCACAATAATTCGGTCAGTGTTTATTCAAGCAGTTATTAACGGTGCTCTAAATAGTGATGCACAAATCATTAATAATAAAACAGAGGTTGGCTTATATTTTGCAAATAAAGGAAACTCAGACCTAACTGAGGCAAGTTTTGTTGTTGCAGATATTACAGAGAACAACTCTACGGTCAGTACGGCGCTAAGCTATATAGATACTATTGGCTCTATTGTTGAGACAGATGTGAACAGCAATGTAGCAAAAGTACCTCATTACAAATCTTCCATCCCCATGCTTGCTATCTTAATAAGTTATAATAATGTCTCATTTCATTCAAGTGATACGGTATGGAGTTCAAAGTTGTTTGGTGAGAATGCGCATGAGCTAAATAATTATTACAGGGAAGTAAGCAACTCAAAATTTAAACTGGAAAAAGCAGTTGAGAGTAGCGGTGTTATAAATGATGGAATAATATCTGTCAAACTAAATAAAAACCACCCAAACCTTGCTATAGATGATCCTCTGTACTCAGATATTGTTTACCAAGACTTAAAAAGTGCTATGCAGATGTTAGACCCATATATTGATTTTTCAAATTATGACAGTGATGCAAACGGTTTCATAGCTAAAGATGAACTTCTGTTAACTTTTATTATGGCAGGGTATGAAGACTCTTATGAAGGAATGCATGTAAACAACGGAACCTGGGGACATAAGTCATGTGCTTTGACAAGCCAGTCTCCTACGCTTGATGGTGTTGCATTAATGAAATGTTCAAATCAAGGAAACTTTGTAATAATAGGGGAGAGACATGATGTAAGCACTCCGCATGATGCTACAATCGGTATAATGGCTCATGAAATAGGACATTCAGCATTTTTGCTTCCGGACTTGTATAATACATCAGGTTCAACGGGAGGCATAGGCAATTTTGGTCTAATGGGAGGCGGAACCTGGGGCGCTCAAAGTTTTCATGAGTATGCCGGAAGCACTCCTGTTCATTTTTGCGCCTGGAGTAAGCTCTATCTTGGCTGGATAACTCCGATAGAGGGAAGCGGCAGTGAATCTTTACATGAGAGTTCATCACCTAATTTTAATGTGATAAAAGTTTCTATAAATAGTGATGAATACTATCTGTTAGAGAATAGAAACAATAGCGGTTATGATAAAGGACTCTTTACCCTTGATGGCATTTTTAATGGTGGGATGGCTCTTTGGCATATAGATAAAAAGAAGTTGACGTATGCCTATTTCATGGATAACAGTGTTAATAATTCAACAAACGACAAGGGTGTTGATTTAGTTGAAGCTTCAAATGCCGAGATTGACACTGTTGATTCATCTTCAGGTGATGAGAAAGCACTTTTTTACTCAACAAACGTAAACAGTTTTGAGACAAAAATATCAGATATTTCAGATCGCGGTTCAACCATGACTCTGAATATTAAGTGAGGAAAAGATGAGATATTTATTAATAGTTGTACTTTTGAGTACATATCTGTTTTCAGCACCGGCCTTTAATAAAACTAGAGAGTTCAAACAGGCAGACGGAACAACTTTTCTAGCAAAAGCAAAGGGAGACAGCTACTTAAACTGGATAGAGACCATGGATGGTGAAGTTTTGAAATATAACAGTAAAAGTAAAAATTTTGAGCATGCCAAAATAAACAGTGGCAGGCTTGAAGCCTCAGGTGAAAAATATGAGAACAAAAGTGCAACAAGGAAAAGCTCTTCAAGAGTGGTAAATAGAGTCAATATAGATGATGTCTATAAGCTTTGGCATGTAAAAAGAAGAGATGGCAGTTATGTCAAATAATTTACCTTAAATTTACTAAAAATTTAGTAGAATCCCATTTATAAAATAAATAGAAAATATAATAAGGATTTGTATGAATTTTCAACCTTTAGGTAAAAGAGTATTAGTTAAAAGAGTAGAAGAAGCAAATACTACAAGCAGCGGTATTATTATTCCTGACAGTGCACAAGAAAAGCCATCTCGTGGTGAAGTTGTTGCTGTTAGTAAAGAGGTTACTGATTTAGAAAATGGAAACGTAGTTCTATTTGGGAAATACTCAGGCAGTGAAGTTTCACTTGGTACAGATAAGTATTTGGTTTTAAATACGGAAGATATTTTCGGAATTGTAAAATAGTTCTATAGAGTTTATAAAATAAAATTAAGGAATTTAAGAAATGGCAAAAGAGATAATTTTTTCAGATAGTGCGCGTAATGAGTTAGCTATAGGTGTTGCAAAGTTAACAGACGCAGTAAAAGTAACAATGGGACCTCGTGGTCGTAATGTTTTGATTCAAAAAAGCTACGGTACTCCTGTAATCACAAAAGACGGTGTATCCGTTGCTCGTGAGATTGAGCTTAAAGAGAAGTTAGAAGATATGGGAGCTCAGCTTGTAAAACAGGTTGCTTCAAATACCGCCGATGAAGCAGGTGATGGTACTACTACAGCTACTGTTTTAGCAAATGCTATTTTTTCTGAAGGACTTAGGAATATCACTGCAGGAGCAAACCCTGTTGAGGTTAAACGTGGCATGGACAAAGCTTGTGAGGAGATTTTAGTACACTTAAAAGAAGCTAGTAAAGCTGTTAACGGTAAACAGGATATAGCACAAGTTGCTACTATTTCAGCTAACTCTGACACTTCTATAGGTGATATGATTGCTGAAGCTATGGATAAAGTTGGACAAGATGGCGTTATTACAGTTGAAGAGGCTAAAGGTATCTCTGATGAGCTTACTGTAGTTGAAGGTATGCAGTTTGACCGTGGTTATTTAAGCCCTTATTTCATTACAAACACTGAAAAGATGATAGCTGAAATAGAAAACCCTTGGATTTTATTAGTTGATAGCAAAATATCTTCACTAAAAGATTTACTTCCGGTTTTAGAGCAGGTTCAAAAAACCTCTCGTCCACTTCTTGTTATTGCAGAAGATGTCGATGGAGAAGCACTTTCAACCTTAGTTGTAAATAAGCTTCGCGGTGTTTTAAACATTTCTGCTGTTAAAGCTCCAGGTTTTGGTGATCGTCGTAAAGCTATGCTTCAAGATATCGCTACACTTACTGCGGGTAGTGTTATATCAGAGGAGACAGGGCATACGCTTGAGGGTACAACAATTGAGATGCTTGGACAAGCTTCTCGTGTAGTGATTGATAAAGACAACACAGTTATTGTCTCTGGTGCAGGTGATGAAGAAACTGTAAAACAGAGAATCTCTGAGATTAAAGTTCAGATTGATGCTACTACCAGCGAGTATGATAAAGAGAAACTTCAAGAGCGTTTGGCAAAACTTTCAGGTGGAGTTGCAGTCATTAAAGTCGGTGCAGCTACTGAAACGGAGATGAAAGAGAAAAAAGATCGTGTTGATGATGCTCTCTCTGCAACAAAAGCCGCTGTAGAAGAGGGGATTATTATTGGAGGAGGAGCTGCCTTAGTCCGTGCTGCCTCAAAAGTAAAATTAGAGCTTGAAGGTGACCAAAAAATTGGTTGCGAAATCATCCTTCGTGCTGTAAAAGCACCGATTAAGCAGATAGCCGAAAATGCCGGGTATGACACTGGTGTTGTTGTTAATGCTGTTGAGATGAATGAAAACCAGAACATAGGTTTTAACGCTGCAAGCGGTGAGTATGTAGATATGTTTGAAAAAGGAATTATCGATCCTTTAAAAGTTGCTCGTGTAGCTCTTATTAATGCAACCTCTGTTTCAAGTCTGCTTCTTACTACCGAAGCAGCGATATATGAAATCCCAGAGGAGACTCCAGCGGCTGATATGGCTGGTGGAATGCCTCCGCAAATGGGCATGCCGGGAATGATGTAATCATTCCCATTTCTCTATGAATATTTTGTTGTGTTATTGTCATAAAATAAACTTTCATTTGACAAAGAATATATGAATTAATGTGATATTAAAAGTAAAATATATATAATTTATATATGAATGAGTTTAAACAATATTTAATAGATTTTATCAAACAAAACTTTTTTAAATTAATTACAACTCTTGCACTTATTCTTGGTGGATTTTTTTTATTGATTTATTTCTTTCATGTTGAGTATTTTCCAACTAATGTAAGATTAAGTGATATGTTTCTTATACTATTATTGAGTTGTTTTGTTGGTCTTTTTTTTATAACACTGATTGTATTTGCTTTAATATTACCAGTCATTAATTATCAATCATCCAAAAAACTATCTCAATTTGAAAAAAGAATAAAAGATAGATATTTAAAAACTTTGCCTAAAAATGAAATATATAATCCTCAATTAAAATTGTTGTTTATTCCACTATCTGTATTTGTAATATTTTCTATTCCTATCACATACTTTGTTTTTTCAAAAAAAGAGTATTTGAACGGATATATTGGTTTTTTGATTCTTATTCTAATTACTCTCCTTGCAATTATTTTTGTATTTAGAAAACAGTTTGAAATAGCTTATCCTCAATTAAAATTGTGGAAGATGTATAAGTCAACTTTACTATATACATATATAAAACAAGTATTTTTTAGTATTTTCTTTATATCTTTCTCATTTATTATTTCCTATCCAATTATGACAAATAGCAGGGTTTTAAAAGATAGTGAATATTTATTAATAATAGGTACTGCAGTGTTTATGTTGTCATTCATTTTTTTAAACATCATAGAGCAACATTTTTTTAAACGAATTATTTTAAATATAGGTATTTTATTTATGTTTTTGATAGTGACGAAAACAATTCATATAGTTCCATATATGATTGTAAAATCATTTAATTTAGGTCAAGTAAAAATCGACCAAATATCTATCGATAGTAAAGGGTGTCAAATTATTAATCCTAAATCAACTGATAAATACTGTATAGAGAGGAATATAAGACTTGTATGGAAACTTGGTAATGAGTATGTCTTTGATAAACCATTAGATAAGAATAATACGTCTTTTAAGAGATATGGAATTCCGTCAAATTCAATTTTATCAACTGAGCAATATTTTTTAGAAAAGAAAAATAAACCATAAGTGTAGTGTACTTAAGTCTTACAAAAGCGTTTTAAGACTCTGTATAGTTCACTGTTATCCAGAGGTTTGGCTAAAAAGTCATCCATTCCTGCTTCTGAGAACCGTTTGATATCATCCTCCATAACATTTGCAGTTAGAGCTACTACTGGTGTAGGGTTAAGTCCACTCTTCTTTTCATAGTCACGTATCTCTTTAAAGGCTTCAACTCCACTCATATTTGGCATGTGATCATCCATTAGGATTAGGTCAAAAGATGAAGATTTATAGATATCAACACTCTCAAGCCCATCATTTGCAACTGTGTATTTTAAGCCATATTCATCAAGTAAAAGTTTTACAAGAAGTTGGTTAGTCTTATTATCTTCAGCAATTAAAATATCTCCTGAGAGTTTCATAGTTTTATCATCTGTTTCTGAGTGATTCTTCTCCTCAGTTGAAATAGTAATATTGTCTGATTTAGATTCAGCTACCGGTAGAGAGATAGTAAATGTACTTCCTTCACCATTCTTACTCTTTAAAGTAATCTCTCCACTCATTAATTTGGCAAGTTTATGTGATATAAATAGTCCTAAACCGGTACCGCCATATTTTCTTGTCGATGAGTTGTCCGCTTGCTCAAATGCGTTAAAGATTTTCTTCTGATCTTCAATTGAGATTCCAATACCTTCGTCAACTACAGAGATTAAGAGAGTTCCGTATTGATATTTAACATTGATATATATTTTTTTATTATCTGGAGTAAACTTAAATGCATTACTTATAAAATTAAAGATTATCTGTCTTATTCTTACCAGATCACCCTCTAATGAAAGAGGAACATTTTCTTCTATATGTGAAATAAGTTCTATAGACTTCTCTTGAGCATTTAGTGCAAAAAATTTACTTATATAACCTAGTTCATGATATGGGTTAAATGAGTATTTATTGATTTTAAGTTTACCGCTTTCTATTTTTGATAAATCTAGAATATCATTTATAACATGCAGCAGTGTTTGAGAACTTGTATAAATAATGTTGAGGTAAGAGAGGTTCTCTTTATCGCGTATATTTTTTCTAAGTATTTTAACAAAGCCTAAAATAGCATTCATAGGTGTTCTTATCTCATGACTCATGTTTGAGAGAAACTCATCTTTAGCCTTTTTAGCTTCTATGGCTTTCTTGGTTTCGTTTTCAGCTGATAGTTTTTCGTTCTGAATTATCTTCATTCTGTCAGCAAGAGCTAGAGATAGCATGACAGTGTCAATAACCGTACCGTAATCAACAGCGTGAAAGCCTGTATCGCTGTAAGGGAGTATTGCCATGACTGTTAGTGCTGTAATGGAAGTTCCAATCAGTCCTGCTGTTGTTCCAAATAGAAAAAATCTTGCATAACTGTTCCCATTGATAAAGGAGTAGAGTGCAATTGAAAAAACATATAGACTAAAAATTACGGTTAGCCCTATCGCAAACATAACATGATAGTGATAGCCTAGCAGAGATGTTATGAGCATAGTGCTAATATAAAATACAATAAGATAGTTTGTAGTTAAGTTTAGAGCAGGAAAATGCTTTTTTAAGTTTAGAAAAGATTGCGCAAAGAGCAGTCCGGCGATACTAAATAGAAAGATTGTTGTTGATTCAGCCCAGTTTTGAAGTTCAGGATTGTTAAAAAAGAGCCACTTGAATGTATAGCAGTTATATGAGGCATGCATTGCTAAAAATATACTAAGATAGAGTACATAAAAGGCATAAAAACGAGCTTTCAAGTTTAAGAAAAGAACCAGGTTATAGAGTAACATTGCTATAATTATCCCATAAATAAAACCTGTATAATTAGAGTGAACAACCTCATCTTCAAGAAATGTCAAACTCTTTAAAATCGATATAGGTACGATGAAAGGGTCTTTTGTTTTAACTTGTATATAAACTTTAGAGCTGCCAGGTGCAAACTCATGTTCAAAGTTTACAAAGGTATGTTTTATCGTTCTGTTCTCGAAAGGGAGAGAGTCTCCGCCTTTATAGGCAGATAGTTGAGTGTTTTTATCTTCTACATAGATGTTAATAGTGTCAATCCATGGAACAGTAATGACGATTAATCGTTTTAAAGGAGCTTTTTGATTATTGTTGACATCAAATTTATACCAAAAAGCGGATCTTGTAAAGAGCTGAGTGTCAACTGATTTTTTTAATTGTATGAATTTATTATCTGGCAAGTTTTTAATTTGAGTAAAATTCATCTTAGCACTTTTATCTTCGTAAGAAAGAGTACTTTTTCCAATATTCTTGTGATCAAAAGATAAATCGAGAATAGTTTTAGTGCTTGATGCATGTGATAAGGTAATAAAAATAGATATCAGTAAAAATAAGCTTGTTTTCATATTGCACTTTCGTTTGATTCATAAGTTTAATATACTATAATAAGTTTGTTTAATATAAATGAAAAGTTAAATGCTTGTCTTATAGTTTAAATTAATATTATACCAATAACAGCCGATACTGTATTATTTAGAGATTTAAGGGGAGTCTATGGAGTTGTTGATGGATGTTGTGTCAGATGTAGGAGATGATGAGTTCTACAGAACGGCCAGATACCAGATACCTTTAGTTGTTGTACTTATAAACTCAAGTGATAAAAGTATTTTTAATATAATCGATGATAACATCAGACAGACGGATATTATTCAACAACTAAGCGCAGACTTGATAGTTGTCTTTTTAACCCATACTGATTATGAAGCCTCTCTTCTTTGTATGGAAAAAATTAAAAAGATAGTAGATTTTACATATACTCTTGATGAGTACAAAGGTTTAAAGCCAACATTTATTAAAAATCTTTTTATAGAAAATATGAAAATGCTTGGAGTTTATGATGGTGAATAGGCTAAAAGAGGCTTATCTTGCCTCTTTTATCGCCTCTAATGCTGCATTGTAATCAGGCTCAGATGTAACATCTTTAACTATCTCTTTATATACAATCTCGCCACTTCTATCTATTACAAAGACAGCTCTTGCACTTAGACCCTTTAGTTTTCCATCATCCATAAGAATACCATAAGCTTTGCTAACCTCTTTATCAATATAGTCAGATGCGACAGTTAGGTTTGAAATTCCCTCAGTCGTACAAAAACGCTCAGATGCAAAAGGCAGATCCATGGATATTACTGTTGTCTCACATATATCTAAGTTGTTCACATCTTCATTAAACCTTCTTGTCTCAGCAGCACATGTATCAGTATCAAGTGAAGGGAGAGTGATTATTAATTGAATATTGTCTTTGGCTCCGCCAACCTCAACATCACTAAGGTCAGTTCCAATAGCAGTGGCTATCGGTGCCTTGTCTCCCAAGTTAATCTCAGTTCCTGATAAATTTATTGTAGTTCCTTTAAGTGTCGTTGTTTGCATGGCTTACCCTTAAATAATTTTTAAAAATACTATCATAAAAATTGTTTAATTTATCTTTTATTAGGGGTTTTTGTATATAATAGTTTTAATTAAAATACTACAGAGAGCTTAAATGCAAAATCCTTTTGAATCTGGTCACATAAAAAATTATCTAATGCTATATGCCAGTGTTGTAGTGATTGTTATCCTGTTTTTTATTGCAAGTACACTTTTTTATGATGTAAAAGATGTTGAGAAAAAACTCTTTAATACAGAAGTAAATGTAAATAGCCTTAGTAAATCTAATAAAAGTACAGACGTTAATAGACTCAAAGAGTCTAGTGCAGAGAAGCAAAGCCAAACAAATAAGTTTAGACTTTTGGAAGCAGATTCAAATAGTTATAGTGAATATAATAAAGATTAAAAGATGTTTACTAGTTACTCTTTTGTAACTATGTAAAGCTGTTCATGTTTTAATCTTTTCAATATATCCATTACACTCACAAAGTCTTGAAACTTTGACTCTTTATCACTTCTAAGAACTACTGTTTGATCCTTGGAAATCTGAGAGAGTCTATCTTCAAGCGTTTTTAAATTCACTTTTTCTTTGTCGATAAATAGTTCGCCTTTGGCATTTACATAGATTGTTATCTCTTTTTTAATATCTTTCTTAGTGGTGGTTTTTGCAGTCGGCAGGTCAACAGGGATTACCCCCTGTTTTATAAATGTAGCTGTTGTTAAAACCATTACCAGAAGAACTAGCATAATATCTATAAATGGAATAACATTTATATCATCAAATCTTTTGCGCTGTTTTTTACATTTTGACATATTAATTACTGACTTTTTTTATCTTGAGTTATATCAAAAACAGTTAATATTTTTTCAACTTTGCGAAGCAGAATTGTATATGTAACTATGGCAGGCATTGCAACAATAAGACCCATAGCTGTAGCTTTTAGTGCAAGAGCCAAACCAAGCATAATCTTCTTTGCGTCAACAGCTCCTGTATCACCCATTGTATAAAAGGCGAGCATAATACCTATAACTGTTCCTAAAAGTCCAACGTATGGAGCATTTGAACCTATGACACTGATTACACTGATATTATCAGTTAAATCCATCTCTAGATGATCTCTGTTGTTATAATCCTCTATGCGAACACTGCTGTAAAACATCATTCTCTCTATAAATAACCATAGAGTAACAATACTCATAATCACAAGAAGCCCTATAACTCCATAGTCTAATGCCATCTCTGCATAAGCTAAAATACTCTTTTCCACTACTCTTCCTTAAACTTTAGTATAACTGTTGTGCCAATATCAGGCTTCGATTTAAAATTTAATAAAATTCCGTTTGTATCACAGAACCGCTTCACCATACTTAAACCTATTCCAAAGCCCTGCATTTTATCATTGCTTTGATAATAGTTGTCAAATATCTTTAAAAGTTCAACTTCATCCATACCACAGCCGTAGTCCTGAATACGGAGTTCATAATCATGCAGGCTTATATCTAAGTTTGTATTATTTGTGGAGTATTTTACAGCATTGTCTATAAGATTGTCAATAACTTTTGACAGGCCTACTTTATCGTTGTTTATTTGTGTAGATGTAAGTATTAGATTGAACTCTACATGTGGATATATTGGTTTTAAAAATTCAACTCTGCTTTTTAATAGTCTGTCCAGTTCAACAGCCTCATATTTTATATTTGAACTTTGCAGTTTAATCATGTAGTCTAGCTCATTATAACGCTGTTGTAACATATTGCAGGCACTCTCAATTCTAAAGGCTCTTTTTAAATCTTTTTCACTCTCTATATTTTTTCTTAACATGTGCATATTTGTCATTATTGTACTGATGGGAAGATTGAGCTCATGAAGAGTCTCTTTTGAGAGGTTTTGGAGGTTATTTACATATTCAAATAGTGGATCAACAGATAGTTTAGAGATAATTACTCCGGCAAATATTATTAAACCTAGTAAGATAAATAGCAGGATAAATAGATTCTCTATTTTTACAATCTCTAGAAAGTAGTATAGAACACTCATAAGAGAGACAACCGTCAGTATGTAGTATATAAAAATATTTATTCTGAGGTTACGAAACAAGTTTGTATCCAATACCACGAATATTTTCAATGCCCATTTGAGGTATTAGCTGCTTTATTCGGTTTATATAAACCCTTATAGCTCCATTGCTCCCTCCCTCACTACTGCTCCATAGTTCACTAAGAATCAACTCTTTTGGTACAGTGCTGTTTACATGTCTCATCAGAAGTAAAAGAAGTTCATACTCTTTTTTTGAGAGGTCTAACTCCTCTTCATTATATAAAATACGTTTATGAACAGCATCATTACATAGTAAACCTACACACTCTACATTACTACTCTTAACTCTTTTTAGGAGTGCATTAATACGAAGAAAAAGTTCATCCGTATCAAAAGGTTTGCTTATAAAGTCATCTCCGCCGCTTATAAAACTTTTTTTGAGAATCTCTTTGTCTGTATGTGATGTCAAAAAAATAGTAGGAGTGTTGTCGTTTGCCTCTCTTAACTCTTTAAGAAGGGTTGTCCCATCTATGAGCGGCACATTTATATCAAGAAGATATAGATCGAACTTTTGTGAAAAAGTCGAATCGAGTGCACTCTGTCCATTTGGAACGTGAGTGATATCAAAATTGTTCTCTTGCAATAAATCGATAATAGTCTCTGCAAAGAGAAGATCATCTTCTAGTAGTAAAATCTTAGTCAATGCTCTCAATTGCCCAGTTAATAACTTCTCCGGCGTACATAGGGACAACATCGCCGTATGTTTCAGGTACTACAAAAGGTCGCTTCTGTAAAGTAACCTCTTTGAACTCAGGACATAATCCATAAATGCGTTGTGCATTATCACTGACAAAATCTTGAAGATTATCAAGTTTGTCATACTGCTCAAAAATCTCACAAAGAAGTTGCAGGGCGATAGGTGCTGTAAAAACTCCGGCTGCACACCCACAACTCTCTTTTTTATCTTTAGGATGCGGTGCTGAGTCTGAACCAAACATAACCTTTGGATGAGCATCAAGGGCAACACTCAAGAGTGCGTCTAAATCCTCCGGTCTCTTTGCAATTGGTTTACAAAATAGGTGAGGCTGCATCATCCCGCCTACAACATCATCTAGAGTTAAAAGCAGGTGATGAACCGTTATAGTCGCATAAAGGTTTTCATACTTATCTAACATCTCAACAGCAGCTTTTGTTGTTATATGCTCCATTATAATCTTTAGGTTTGGAAATGAGCTGGCAAGCAGTTCATAAACACTCATAAACTCAGCTTCTCTGTCCATAACAAAACCGTCACTCTCCCCATGAACACAAAGTGGAATCTCTAAGGCACTCATGGCTTCTAGTGTTTCGCGCATCTCCTCTATGTCAAAAGATGAAAGACCATCTTCTGAGTTTGTAGTGATACCTGCTGGATAAAGTTTGATAGCAGTTATTTCATCTACAACACTCGTTAAGAATTTTTTATCATAGTTCTTATAAAAGAGTGTCATATATGGCTCAAAAAAGTCATTTGGAACTGCTGACATTATGCGTTGTTTATACGCTTTAACATCTTCTAGAGTAGTTACCGGAGGGACTAAGTTGGGCATGATAATAGCTCCGCTAAAGCTGTAGGCAGTCAGAGGAGCAATATTTTCAAGCATCAGACCGTCACGAAGATGAAGATGCATATCTAGTGGCATTAAAAGAGTATGAGTTTTCATTTTTTTCCTTGAAATATTTAAGTTTTTCTATCTGTAAAATTATATCTAAAACTATAAAGAGTTTTTTGCCTCTAAGATTAGGTCGTTTATAGCATTTTCATAAAGCTTAGTCTCTTCTTGAGAAGTTGATTCAAAACGAGTTACTAAAACAGGGGTTGTATTGCTTGCTCGAACAAGTCCCCATCCATTCTCAAAGTTAATACGCACACCATCTACATCTATTATATTTTTTATTTTTGGAAAAGTTGCTTTTGGATTTTTAAGCATCTCTTTTGCCCTGTCAATTATTTTAAACTTTTCAGACTCCGTTGTCTTCACTTTAATCTCTTCAGTTGAGAACACCTTTGGCAGTTTCGCGAGCTCTGCATCCAAATCAACTCCGTCATGTATCAACTCAAGCATTCTGAGAGTCGCATAAATCGCATCGTCATAACCAAAGTAACGATTTTTAAAGAATATATGTCCGCTGACTTCACATGCTAAATCTGCACCTGTCTCTCTCATTTTTACTTTTAAGTTAGAGTGACCTGTTTTGTACATGATAGCAGTAGCTCCGCGTTTTTCTAACTCGTCATACATCACCTGAGAACATTTTACTTCACCTATAACAGTCGGTTTGTCCATCTTCATAGAGTATAAAAGAGCCATCATATCGCCCTTTATGTTGTTCTTATGAGTTAAAACTGCAATTCTATCAGCGTCACCATCGTAAGCAAATGCTATATCACCGCCATCTGCCAAAAGTTTTTTAACATCCTCTAGGTTATGCTCCTCCGATGGGTCTGGGTGGTGGTTTGGAAAAGTTCCATCAGGCTCAACATATAGACCTCTCGTTTTAAGCTCAAGGCGAGAGAAGATATCTTCAGTAACCACACCAGCTACGCCATTGCCACAGTCATAAACTATGTTTGTATCCATGCCTTTAAGATGCCCGAATTCATTTACTATGAAGTCAATATATCTGCTTAGCGCATCTATTTTTGTAACATCACGTTCAACTTTAGTAGGAAACTCAAGATTTGCACACTCTCGTCCAAGGGCATAGATATCTTCGCTAAAAAATGGTGCTTTGTCAACAGTAATCTTAAAGCCGTTATATTCACTCGGATTGTGAGACCCTGTAATCATCACCGAAGCTGAAGGAGTGATTCCATTCCACTCCTGATAGTTTGTAAAGTAGTTAACAGGAGTAGGAACAAGTCCCATATCCAAAACCTTTTTACCACCGGCATTAAGACCATGAACTAGGTACTCGAAAAGGATAGGTGAGTGACTTCTGGCATCATAACCAACTGCTACATACTCTCCAGCTATCTTCGATGCCAACGCATATCCTATACGAACAACACTCTGTTCGTTTAACTCTTTTTCAAAAATTCCTCTAATGTCGTATTCTCTGTAGATGCTCACTATATAATGCCTTATTCTAATTTATTGTTCTTTATCTCTTCTGTTTCTATCTCTGAATCTTTTCTTCTTGTTCTCTAATATATCTTTCATCTTTTCCACGTTTTCGAATTTAAAATCATGTGTAAAATTGACCTCTGTTTTATCTATCTCCTGACCAAGTTTAATGTCTAGATGATCAGACTTTTTAAGAAAGAGTATTTGGGAGGAGAAGACACTTCTGTGTCCTGCGATCAAGTATGAGATTATACTTGTTAACGCGGCATATTGCGCAAGTTCTATACCAAAAAGTTCCATTGCCATTATGATAGAAGCAATAGGCGCATTTGTTGTTCCTGCCAATAGGCTTATAAATCCGAGCGCTGCAAAGAACGGTATGTTTCCATCTATAATATATCCAAAAAAGTTTCCGCTTGTAGCGCCTATGTAAAAAATAGGGGTTATGATTCCACCGCTCCCACCGCTCCCTAAAGAGAGAGCCGTGAATATCATCTTAAGAATAAAGTCATACCATGCAATTGTGTCAAATATTAATTTATCAGTGTTTAAACTATTTTTTATGGTCTCAAAGCCAAGCCCAAGATAGGCGTCTGAAAATATTAGAGTAAGGATTACAATAACAACCCCGCCAAGAAATGCTTTGAGAACGGAATTTAGTTTTATTGATTTGATATATTCATGAACCTGCTGCAGTATTAGAATAAAAATAACTGATATGGCTCCAAAAAAGAGACCTGCTAACACTACGTCGAGTATTATCTCCCAGTCAAGACCTATGTATGTGTAGTTGACTACCTCAAAATAGCTGTAATCAACACCAAGAGCTCTTGCTACCATAAATGAAGAAAATCCGGCTATGATTGATGGCAATAGTACGTCATACATAATTACGCCTATTACTAAAACTTCAACGCCAAAGATAGCCCCTGCAATAGGAGTTCCAAAAACTGCTGCAAATCCAGCTCCTATTCCACAGACAACAAGTTTTTTTCTGTCTCTGTCACTAAAGCTGAAAATTGAGGCGAATAGAGATGAGGCTGCTGCACCAATCTGTGCGGCTGGTCCCTCTTTTCCGACAGAACCTCCGGCAAATATAGTTAAAACCGTAGCAGCAAGTTTAATAGGAATAGTAATAACTTTAATCCTACCGTTATGTTTATGTATAGCTTCTATGACTTTTTCTGTTCCATGTCCTTCTGCATCGGGAGCAAATTTTTTGACAATAAAGACAGTTAATGCGAATGCAAAAGGCAGAGTAAAATAGTATGGCAGTGGAAGTAAGTCCCTAGACTCTTGAGAATATGACAAAATATTCAAAAAGAGAGCTACTAAAGCACCAATCAGAGCACCGATAATAGATGATAAAAAAAGCCACTTTGCAACGCTAGCTAACAAAACAGTCTGTTCTACAATATGTTTTCTCATAATATTCCAAAAAAGCTTACTTAAAGGTCTCAATACAATTTCCTAATGTTATCTAAAATAAACTGTAAATTAATAAATTAAGTTTAATTTCTTATGTTTATTTTGTATTCTTTGATTTTATTTATCATTGATGTCAGATATGAGACCTTTTTGTCCTCTTGAGCTAATGAATCTACAGCCTTTAAGTTGAAAAGTTCCATTTTTGTATCAAGATAGCCTGTTGTTAAATTTCCACTAATAAAATCACTATCTCTAACTATCTCTCTATGTAGCGGTATATTTGTTGGAATACCCTCAATATAGAACTCATCTAAAGCTCTTTTTGCCTTCTTTACAGCACCCTCCCAATCAAGTGCCCAAACGATAAGCTTTCCGACCATAGAATCATAGTTTGGCGGTATTGTATAACCGGTGTATGCACTTGAATCAATTCGGACTCCTGGTCCACCGGCGGTTATGTAGTTTGTAATAGTTCCGGCTGAGGGCATAAAGTTATTTTGAGGGTTCTCGGCATTAATCCTAAACTCAATCGCATAGCCTCTGAACCTTATCTCCTCTTGTAAGAACTTTAGTTTGTCACCCTCGGCAATCTCTATCATCCTTTGAATAATATCTATACCAGATATTATTTCTGTTACAGGATGCTCAACTTGAACTCTTGTGTTCATCTCTATAAAGTATATGTTATCTTTGTCATCCACTAAAAACTCAACCGTTCCGACACTCTCATAACCTAGTTTAAACATCGCCTTTGTCGAGATTCTGTAAAGCTCTTTTCTTGCATCTTCGCTTAACCTTGGTGATGGAGCAATTTCGATTACCTTTTGATGACGTCTTTGAATGGAGCAGTCTCTATCACCCAAATGCAGAACATTTCCGTATTTGTCAGCTATAATCTGCACCTCAATATGTCTTGGGTTCTCTACATATTTTTCAATAAAGACATCACCGTTTCCAAAATATTTTTCTGCTTCATTAGTAGCAGAGTCAAACATCTCATTGAAAAGTTTTGCACTCTTTACAATTCTCATACCTCTTCCACCTCCGCCAAAGGCAGCTTTTATGATAACCGGAAAACCTATCTCTGCGGCAATTTTAGCACCCTCTTTTTTGTCTACAATTGGTTCGTCAGTTCCTTCCAATACTGGCACACCTATCGCTTTCATAGCAACTTTTGATGCCATCTTATCTCCAAATAGGGCAATATGCTCCGGTTTTGGTCCAATAAAAATCACACCTCTCTCTTCACACTCTTTTGCAAAGTCTGCATTTTCAGATAAAAAACCATATCCTGGGTGAATAGCATCGCAGTCTGCTTTTATTGCTAGAGATATTATTCTTTCATAATCAAGATAAGCCTGAAGAGGGTCTCCCATTATCGGGTAACACTCATCAGCTTTTCTAACCCATATTCCGTCAACATCTACCTCAGAAAAAATAACCACACTTTTAATCTCTAGCTCTTTACAAGCTCTAACAATTCTAAGAGCTATCTCTCCTCTGTTTGCAACCAAAACCTTTGATATTTTTTTCATAATCTCTCCTGATTAATAAGTTTGCATAATTTTATAACTTTTAAAATCTTTTTTCTTCACTATATTTGCTAATAAAATTATCTAATATTGCTTATAATATAGTTTGTTTTTGCTAAAATATCTTTATGAAAAGAGAAACACTGCAAAAAAGAGTACAGATAGCGAATAATATTATGTACTACACATATACACATATAGATACAAATATAGATATGGGCGAACTTAGCAGAGACTTGAAAGTAAGTAAGTTTCATATGCACAGAATATTTAAAGAGATATTTGGAAAAAACATATATGAGAGTATTAAGTCCATAAGACTCCAAAAAGCATCAAACCTGCTGTTGACAAATAAGTATTCAACAATTACAGAGGTAGCTAATATGTGTGGTTACAGTTCTCAAACATCTTTTTTGCGAGTATTTAAAGAGCGTTTTAACATGACGCCAAAACAGTGGAAAAAAGGTGGCTACAAGGAGTATTCACAACAAATTTTAGAGCAATCCCCAAAAGCTATGCAATCAAAGGCGGAGTTTAATCATATAGAGCCGACTATTGTTAAGATGCCGGTTTATGAAAGTTATTATATTCGACATCGCGGTTACAATTCAGGTATAAAACAGACCTGGCAAAAACTTCAAACATGGATTTTCAACAATAATTTAATAAACTTCAATCAGATAGCACTTTTTCATGACAATCCGACTATTACACCCCTTGATGAGTGTCAATATGTTGCATGTATTGTTGCAGATAACACTCAGGAAGTCAATAGCGATAGATTGCCAAAGTTTAAAATCTCAGATGGGATTTATGCTAAGTTTGACTTGCAGGGTAAACATGGAGATTTGCTAAAATTTGTACACTGGGTTTACCATGAATGGCTGCCCAAAAGTGAGTACGAAACCACAACAAAACCACCTTATGCAATATATAAAAAGAATAATTATTTATCAGAGGATAGTGAGTTTGATATAAGTTTTTATCTCTCAATTAAGTTTTAAACATAAGAACTAATGAGTGATTTACATAATATGCTATCATTAGAAAAAAAAACAGAGAGATATTATTTATGAGTAAGGTACAGACTATTTATTTAAAAGATTATAAAGCACCGGAATTTCAGATAAAGAGTTGTGATTTGGTTTTTGAGCTGTTTGAAGAGTATACTCAAGTTACTAACATGATGAACATAGTAAAGGTAGATAAAGAGTTTAAAGATCTAGTTTTAAACAGTATTGATTTGGAGCTAATAGAGATATATCTAAATGATTCAAAAATTCAAGAATCCGGGTATGTTATAGATAATGAGACCCTAAGAGTTACAGATGTTCCTGATGAGTTTAAACTTATAATCATAAATAAAGTTTATCCACAATTAAACAGTGAATTAGACGGGCTCTATAAGTCAGGTAATATCTTCTGTACGCAAAATGAACCGGAAGGTTTTAGAAGAATAACTCCATATTTGGATCGCCCGGACGTTATGGCTGTTTTTAAAACAACATTAGTTGCAGATAGAGAGAGATACCCGGTGCTGCTTAGTAATGGAAATACAGAGTCAAACTTTAAGCTTGATGATGGAAGGCATGGTGTCACATGGCATGACCCGCATCCAAAACCGTCATACCTATTTGCTTTAGTGGCAGGTGATTTGGGAGTTGTCAAAAGTAAGTTTGTAACGGCAAGTGGCAAGTATGTAAGGATGAATATATATACAGACAAAGGCAACGAATCTAAATGTAAACATGCAATGCAATCACTAAAAGAGGCAATGGTTTGGGATGAAGAGAAGTATGGAAGAGAGTATGACTTAGACCTTTACAATATAGTTGCAGTAGATAGTTTTAATATGGGTGCCATGGAGAATAAGGGACTCAATATCTTTAACTCTGCCTATGTCCTGGCAGATGAAGAGAGTGCTACAGATGCAAATTTTATGGGTATACAGAGTGTTATTGCCCATGAATATTTCCATAATTGGACAGGAAACAGAATAACATGTAGGGATTGGTTTCAACTAACCTTGAAAGAGGGACTTACAGTTTTTCGCGATCAATGCTTTTCTGCCGATTTAAACTCAAAAGAGGTTCAGCGTATAGAAGATGTTAAAGCTCTTCGAGATAGACAGTTTGTAGAAGATGCTTCTCCAACGGCTCACCCGATTCAGCCAAACTCTTATATGGCTATAAATAATTTTTATACGGCAACCGTGTATGAAAAAGGTGCCGAAATAATTCGTATGATTCATACTCTATTGGGTGAAGAGAATTATAGAAAGGCAACAGATTTGTACTTTGAGAGCTTTGATGGAGAGGCTGTGAGAACAGATGACTTTTTATGGGCTATGAGTACGGCAAGCGGAGTAGACTTAAAAGCTTTTGAACTTTGGTATCATCAGTCCGGCACGCCAAAGTTACATGTAGATGAGAGTTTTGAAAATGGTGAGTATAAATTAACTTTGACTCAGATAGTACCCAATGCGGTTGATGGAAGTGAGCAAAAACCGTACTATTTCCCTTTGAAGATTGCTCTTTTGAACCAATCAGGAAAAGAGCTTCTTGAAAAAACATTAATAGTCTCCAAAGCAAAAGAGATGTTCACATTTAATACAGATGAAAAGCCCGTGCTATCTATTAACAGAGATTTTTCAGCACCTGTAATGATAGACTCAAAAGAGAGTAATTATGGCTTTTTAATGAAACATGACAAAAATAGTTTCGTAAGATATGAGTCTGCTCACTCATTTGGAGTCGTAACAATTGAAGCCATGATGAGAGGTGAAGCAATAGATGAGGAGTTTGTTAAAGCTTTTGGACATATTATTGATGCTGATTTAGATCTCTCATATAAGGCTCTGCTTTTAGAAATCCCAAGTGTATCAACTATTATGCAGAGACAGGAGGTGGTTGATTTTGAACCTATTTATGAAGCCAAAGAGAAACTATCAAAGCACCTAGCTATCACCTTTAAAGATAAACTTATAAAGATTTATGAGCTCTATCATAATCCTTTGTGCAAAGATATTGATGCAAAGAGTATGGGAGAGAGAAGTATAAAAAATCGCTGTTTGAAACTTCTATCTGCTCTGGAGAGTGAGGATATTATTAAGATTGTAAATGAGCAGTATAAAAACTCTTTAACAATGACTGACAGAGTGGTTGCCTTGGATATATTGGAAAATATTTCTCCAGGTTTTGCCAAGGTTGCAGAGGCTCACTTTTATGAAAAATATAGAGATGATACTCTAGTTATGAACAAGTACTTCTCTATTCTTGCAGCATCTCATAGAGATGGTACCTTAGAGCGTGTTATTGAACTTCAAAACGATAAAGCATATAACGAACTGGTGCCAAATTTAGTTCGTTCACTAATAGGCGTATTTGCTAGAAACTACAAACATTTTCATGCAAAAGATGGATATGGATACAGGTTTGTCGCAGATAAGATAATAGATATTGATAAGATAAATCCTCAGATTGCTTCAGGGCTTGCCGGAGCATTTAAAATATATGAAAAACTAAATAATGAGAATAAAAAAGTGATGAAGAGTGAGTTAGACCGTGTAGTTTCTACACAGTCAATCTCAAAAAATGTTTATGAAATAATAAGTAAAATAATAAAAATTTAGTTATTATTTCGCATTATCAAAGTTGAAACGGCGTAAAATAGGGTTACTTAATTTTAATATAACTATTTTATATAATAATTATTTTTAAAGTTATGATTATTTGTAGCATTTTTTAGATATGATAATGCAAAGTTTTTTTTAGACTTACAAGAAAGAGGATATATATATGGCAAGATTAGTTGTTCTTGGTGGAGGGGTTTCAGGTCATACTGCTGCTACCTTCGCTGCAAAATGGTTAGGCTCAGCTCATGAGGTGGTTGTTGTAACTCCAAACTCAAAATGGAACTGGATTCCATCAAATATTTGGGTTGGTGTTGGAGAGATGAGTAAAGAGGATGTTACTTTTGACTTAGCTCCTGTTTATTCAAAAGCGGGTATTAATTATAAACAAGCAAAAGCTGTTTCTATTAATCCAGAAGGTGGTGAAGCGGGTGATAAGCCTTTTGTTACTATAGAGTATACACTTAGCGGCCGTGAGGGTGAGAGTGAAAATGTAGAGTATGATTATCTAATAAACGCTACTGGTCCAAAACTTAACTTTGGTGCAACTCCAGGTTTGGGTGAAGGTAGTGAGCTTGGCGAGCATACTGTTTCAGTATGTACGGCAGATCATGCAGTTCATGCAAATGATGAGTTTCAAAATGCAATCGAGAAGATGAAAAATGGCGAACGTCAAAAATTCTTAATCGGTACAGGTCATGGTATGTGTACATGTCAAGGTGCTGCATTTGAGTATATCTTCAACATCGAGCATGAATTAAACAAAGCCGGTGTTCGTGATATGGCAGATCTTAAATGGATTTCAAATGAGTCTTTCTTAGGTGACTTCGGAGTTGGCGGACTACATATGAAAAGCATGGGCTTTGCTGTTAGTTCAAAAATCTTCGCTGAATCTCTATTTACAGAAAGAAATGTTGACTGGATAATCGGTGCTCATGTAAATAAAGTTGAAGCAGGCAAAGTACATTATGAACTACTTAGCGGTGACATGGGTGAAGAGGAGTTTGATTTCTCAATGCTTATCCCTCCATTCGCCGGTGTTGGTCTTAAGGCTTATGGAAAAGATGGTTCAGATATAACTGATACTATTTTTGCTCCAAACGGTTTCTTAAAAGTTGATGCCAACTATGCTGCGGGTGCTTATGAGAATTGGAAGGCTAGTGATTGGCCAACTACTTACCAAAACCCGACTTATGGAAATATCTTTGCTTGTGGTATCGCATTTGCACCACCGCATCCAATTTCAAAGCCTATGAGCTCTCCAAACGGAACGCCAATCAACCCGACTCCTCCTCGTACGGGTATGCCTTCAGGTATTATCGGTAAAGCAGTTGCTCACAGTATTTGTGACCGTATAACTAAGGGTGATACTGCTCCACTACATGAAGCTTCTATGGCTGAAATGGGTGCTGCATGTGTTGCTTCTGCAGGTAAAGGTCTTTTTGATGGTACCGCTGCTGCAATGACTATTTACCCTGTTGTTCCGGACTTTGATAAGTACCCTGGAACTGGTCGTGATGTAGATTACACTTTTGGTGAGATTGGTCTTGCAGGTCACTGGATTAAACATATCCTTCATCACCTATTTATTTGGAAAGCTAAATTGAAATTTGGCTGGACAATGATCCCTGAATAGAAATAAAAACAAAGGAAATATTATGGCAAAAAAAGCAGAAGAAAATATCAAAGCGTACGGAAATAACTTTACAACAATGACACCTGGTCCATTTGCTATCTTCATGAGAACATGTAAGTTATGGCAGTTAATCAGATTTATTGTTATAAACATTAAAATGATTGTTGTGGTAAACAAGAGTCACTAATTCTACAGTAACAGAGGCCTTAAAACTATAGGGTCTCTGTTTACATACAAAAACATCACCCTCACCAAAGAGGAGACGTCCTATTTTTTAACAAGGTACATTAATGATTAGAGAAATAATCACATATCCTACACCTCCCAGCGTTCAATATGCAACAGATGTAAGACTTTTTAATGAAGAGATATACTCTTTAATCGAAGATATGAAAGATACCATTGAAGCCAACTCTATGGATGGCTTGGCAGCATTTCAGATAGGAAGCTATTATAATATTGTAGTTGTTAAAAAAGAGGATGGAAATTTTTTAGAGTTAATAAACCCAAGGTTAATTAGTAACAGCGGAAAAGTTACTACTGTGGAAAAAACAGCATATTTCCCGGGACTAAGTGCAAAAGTCACTAGATATGAGACTGTTGGCATAGTTTATCAAGATAGAAACGGCGATCAAAAATCATTAAAAGCAGATGGTGCTTTGAGTATTTTAATTCAAAGAAAGATTGATTATACATTTGGCTCTAGTTTTATAAATAAACTGGAAAAAGCTGAAAAAAAACTATTTGAGAAAAAGTTAGAGTTTGGAAGTGATATAGCAATTTCAGAGAGTTGTCCTACAAGCTTTAAGAGAGACTACATAGTCAAAGCTATAAATATACTTATGATAGCTATGCTTCTCCTGCTTATAAGCTCCCTCTTCACCGGTGAAGAGTTGGCACCAAGACTTTGGGAGTATCAAACATACCTCTTCTTCAGCTCTGTCGGATTAAGTGTTGTCTATTTTTTCTATGCTCAATATGAGGGCAAACAGTTCACATCATGTACAAGTTGTCAAATTGGAAATATAATAGGAACGACACTGATATCTTTAGTCAAGATATCCGTACTTATGCTGCTTTCATATTTTATTATGTAGTAAATATTAGAGATATATGGAAAAGAGAGTCCCCAACCTTGTTAAAACACAAGATATCTTTATAGCATCCAAAGAGTCTATACTCTTACAATGGATATCCTATGAATCACCTCAGAAAATACTGAAACTTCATGATATAGATATTGAACACTTTTTAAATGATTATGCCGGCGGAGTTTTTGACTACTTTATGGGTGTTATAGCCGGTGAGGTTGAAATAGGAGACTGTCCTGTTATGGAGAGTCTTTTAACATATTTAAAATATAGAAATATTAGGGCTGATGAGCTTTTTGAGATATGCAGTCACTTCAGACGCTCAATGATTGATTTTACCTTCGATGTCAACTCTAATTCAAAAGAGCTTTTTGATGAAATATCATATATTTTCGATAAAAATTTTCAAGGTATTTTGAAGTACTACACAGATACAATTTTTCAAAAAGAGCAAGAGATTAATCGACATGTTAAGCTGCTTAGCGAGTATCAAAAAGCACTTGATGAGAGTGCTATTATCTCCAAGAGTGATATGAATGGGAGAATAACCTATGTTAATGACAAGTATATACAATTAAGCGGGTACAGTGAACAGGAACTTATCGGTAGTAAACATAGTATTGTCAGACATGAGGATATGCCACAGGAGTATTTTGAAGATTTATGGTTTCAGATTGAAAATGCCGGTATTTTTAGAGGAACAATCAAAAATCATAAAAAAAACGGCAACTATTTTTATATAGACGTAACAATTGTTAAAATTATGGACCCGTACGACAACTCTATTGAGTATATGTCGATTGCTAATGATGTCACAACTCTTATTGACGCAAGACTTGAAGCTCTAAAAGCCTCTCAAGCCAAAGAGTATTTCTTATCTAATATGTCTCATGAGATTAGAACTCCTCTAAATGCTATTTTGGGCTTTGTTAACCTTCTTATGGAACAAGACGTTTCAAAACAGCACAGAAAATATTTAGAGATTATTTTAAACAGCGGAGAGAACCTACTAAGTATTATTAATGATATTTTAGATTTCTCCAAACTTAGAAGCGGTGAGTTTACAATTGAGCCAAAACTCTTCTCTATTCATGATGAGATTAGTCATACACTGGAGCTTTTTGTCGCCTCGGCAAACTCTAAAGATATTACAATAACATCTTTTATTGATCCAACTATACCAAAAGAGTTATATGCAGACTCTCTTAGAATTAAGCAAATTTTATCTAACTTTTTAAGCAATGCAATAAAGTTTACAAAAGTGGGCGGACATATAAATGTTGAAGCTACATGTAAAGATAAGATATTAAAGGTCAGTGTTAATGATGACGGAATCGGAATAAATAAAGATGACATGAACAGTATTTTTACGGCATTTACACAGGCTGGAAGAGGTAAGATAGAACATTTAGATGGAACAGGTTTAGGACTCTCTATCTGTCATCAACTCTCAACACACATGGGCGGAAGCGTACATGCGCACTCAGAAATAGGAGCCGGAAGTACATTTTGGGTTGAACTTCCTATTGAGATTCACAACAGTGAGTGTCAAATTTTTAGTGATTTAGATGAAATTAAAGAGCTTAAAACAGTCTTTTATTTAAAGGACATGAGAAGAAGCTATAAGTCAGACTCGTTTTTAAAATACTCTGAAATATTTAATATGAATATAGAAGTGGTTGATACTCTTGAGGGAGATTATGATGTAGCTATATTTTTAGATGAGTATGTTGATGATGAGTTTAAGAAGAGTGCTATAAATTCAAGTAAAAAATATATTGCCCTCATCAGTAAGCCAAGTGACAAGTATGAGAAGTATTCTAATATCGCATGTATATGTTTTCCTCTTTACTGTTCAAAAATTAAAACTACATTTGATGAATTGCTTCATCCGGACTCATACTCTCCTCATAAACATGAAAATAGTATGAAGTTTGAAGGTCACATTTTAGTTGCAGAAGATAATGAGGCAAATCAGGAGTTGATTAAAATATTATTAACCAAATTTGGGCTCACTTATGATTTGGCTGTAAATGGTTTGGAGGCTGTAAACCTCTTTAAATCAAATAATTATGACCTTATTTTAATGGATGAGCAGATGCCAATTATGGATGGTAATGAGGCAGTCCAAAATATACTTAAATATGAGATAGAAAAAGAACTTAGACATACACCTATCTCTGCTCTGACAGCAAATGTGATAAAAGGTGCAAAAGAGAGAGGCTTAATAAGTGGCTATGATTCATTTTTAGGAAAGCCTATTGTTATTAAAGAGCTAGAGAGAGTCTTTTTTAATTATCTAAAAGTTACAAATATAAGTGATACAGATATAATAGATAGTTCCAATAACGGTATAGAGGGTCTTGACTACAAAAAATTGAGTCAGGAATTAATGTTAAATGATGATGAATTAAGAATGCTTTTAGAGCTTTTTATAACAAAGATGTCAAATCAGCTTCCAGAACTTGAAAATGCAATAAAATTGAAAGATTATAAAAGAATAGCACTTATCTCTCATAGTATAAAGGGCTCAAGCGGTAATTTTAGACTTGAAACAGTACAACAAGATAGTGCAAAAATGGAAAAAATGGCTAGAGATGAAGATAGTAAATATAATTATGAGGCTAGATTAGAAAAAATTAAGAGTGTTATTAATAAAATAAAATTGTCTTAATTATTCTTCAATATAGTAACCGATGCCGGAAGCATTTTTAATGATATCTGTAGGAAGCTTGCTTCTAAGTCTCCAAACTAGAGTCCTAATGCTGTTCTCTGTTGCCCCTCTATCTTTCCAAACATAGTCAATAGCTTGATCAAAACTAATTACATTACCGATTTTTGCGATAAGAAGTCGTAAAATTGCATTCTCTTTTTTTGTAAGTTTAACTCTCTCATTCTTATAAAATATTTCATCTTTAGAGATGTCAATATGATATGAATCACCAAAAGGTATAATTGGTTTATCTGCTTCTCTTTTAGCGTACAGCAGTTTTTCTATGCTTTGATCATCAATCTTGGAAGCATCTATCTCTTCGGACCTTTGATTCTCAACATCAAATTTGAAAATAGCCATCTGTATCGTAGCGTGAAGTGATGATGGGTCAAAAGGCTTTACTATATAGCCATAGGGCTCTGTCTTTATTGCTTGAGCGATTATATCATCATCGCTGTGCGAAGTTAAATATATAAATGGAATACTATAATTTTCTCTTATTGTTTTGGCTAACTCTATGCCGTCGTTACTCTCTTGCAAAGAGATGTCTATGATAATGATATTTGGCTTATATCTATCTATCTTCTCTCTAGCCTTAGCCGCATTATCACACATAGCTATAATTTCATAGCCATGCTTTTGCAGGGAGAGTTTCAGATTAAGTGCTGTAATTTCGTCATCTTCTACAATAACAATAGTGTGTTTTTCCATAATAAGCCCAAATGTTTAAATATAATTATTTTGTGATATTTATAATATAAACATTATAGTATAACTTTTTATAATCCTATAGCATATTTTGAAAGATTGTGATAATTTTGTTACAATACTACACGAAACTACTCTTTATTAATCTTTGAATTTTGAACGGATATCTAAAAAAGTATCTAAATATTCGAAAAATATCTTAACTAAATCGGGATCAAAATGTTTTCCGCTGCCATTTTTAATAAGCTCAAAGATTTTATCATCCTCCCAGGCTTTTTTATAACAACGGTCACTTCCAAGTGCATCAAATACATCAGCAAGAGCAGTGATACGACCGTAGATATGGATGTCTTCACCTTTTAAATTTCTTGGATATCCATTTCCATCCCACTGTTCATGGTGTGTATGTGCGACTATTGCAGCCGCTTGTAAAATCTCTCTTTTGGAATTTTTAAGCATCTGATAACCTAGTGCTGAGTGTGTTTTCATTATTTTCCACTCATCATCCGTTAGTTTTCCAGGTTTATTTAAAATAGCATCAGGAATTCCAACCTTACCGATATCATGCATAGGACTAGCCATTTTTAATAGTTCTGAGGATTCTGAGTCAAGACCATAATGAGTAGCTAAAACTTTAGAGTACTCTGCCACACGCTTGACATGATTTCCGGTCTCACGACTTCTGGTCTCACCAATAGCTCCCATAGTATAGACAACATCTTTTTGTGTCTCTTTAATCTCCTCTTGTGCCGTTATAATTTCTGTAATATCATGCATTACAACCATAAATTCCACGATACTGTTATTTTTGTTAAATACAGTACTTACTGAGGTGTCCATGTATATTATTGTCTTATCTTCACGTTGAAATGGCACGATACCCGACCAGCTCGTTTTTTCTAATAAAATTTTATTTATAGATTTAAAATGAGTTTTAAAGAAGTCTGGTTCTAAAATATCCAGGATGTTTTTTTCTAATATATGCTCTGTAGAGCAGTGGTAAATATCACAAAATACATCATTAACATACAGTAGGTTGTAGTTCGAATCTATACGAAAAAATGAGCTGCTAAGATTGATGATATTTTCATATTGATTAAGCAGGTACTCCTTCTCTTGACTCTTCTCTTCTAAGGCATTTAGTGTACCCTCTAAATGCTTTTTTCTCTCTATCTCATCAGTTATATCATCACGAAGAGCTATATATTTTTTAAGGTTATTATTAATATCTAAAATAGGAAAGATATGTGCTCTGACATAGTATGCACTACCATCTTTAGCCTTGTTCTTAATAATGCCTTTCCAGCTTCTTTTGTTTTTTAGTGTATTCCACATGCCTTTAAAGACACTCTTTGGCATATCCTCATGGCGAACTATGCTGTGAGCTTGTCCAATGAGCTCTTCTCTTGAGTAGCCTGAGAGGTTTGTAAAAAGATCATTTACATCTGTAATAATACCTTCTTCATCCGTTGAAGAGTAGAGTGTAGACTCTCTTATAATGTTTCTAAATTGAGTTAAATGAAGATTCTGCTCCTCTAGATGCTTAGTAGTCTGTTTGACTAAATGTGTCAGAGCATTTTGTGTACGGGTATTTGTTGCTATCTCTTTGGTTACAAAGTTTAGATTGTGAATAGTGTCTGGATTCTCACTGAGACCTGTAAATGTAGATGAAACATTTAGCATTTTCTTAGACTCTTTATGCTGAAAAAACTCCCCATAAGTGATAAATCCGGAAGTTGGGGCTATCTTTTGAAGCATTTCAAATTCACTGTTTAAGTGCATATTTAAAAAATATTTTCGAGCGGAACAGGAGTAGATAAAAATACTCTCTATTGGGTTCTTAGAAAATTTTTCAATAGTTTTAGTTACACTTTTGTCATTTTTAGCAACATCTCCAAATCCAAATTTTACGGTTGTTCCCTCTTTGATATGACCTGCCATAATCAGTTCACCATTTTCTCCTGTAGCTACAGGAGCACGAGCTATGTTTAAGCCGTCTTCTGTAAAGATAAGAGGGAATTCAACTCCTGAGAGAGGAAGCTCCTTTGCTACTTCTTCGCCTAAAAAATGTCTGTAAATATCTTGTGCTTTTTGGTGGTTTATCTCATAAATCACACTTTTATCAGCTTTGGTTATAGTCATACTTTCGCCGATTGTTTGCCAATTAAAGAGATGGTCATTGAAAACTTGTAATTTATCAGAATCAAATATAGCTACTGCTACAGCTGTTGTTGATATATGATTATTAACTCCAACAACACTCTTTTGATCAAACTTACTATTGTCTCCTGCATTACCCCCTGCGATTTTTACATGAGGAACTCTCTCTTGTAGAGCATTTAAAAAATCCTCTCCATCATTTGCGTAAACGTTATTAAAGGCAATGATAAGTTTAGTGCGTGAAGATGTTAAATTAGATATTTTGTCTGCTATATCTTTTTCATTATCACCTTCAATTAGCTCTACATGTATATCGGTTGATTCAAATATGCTTAAAGATATGACAGTAGTGTTGTCCTGCATACCACCTTCTACAATCTCGCCTGCAGTTGAAGTTGCTATGATTGAGGATAGTGGCAAAAGGGTGTGGACAATATTAAGTATGTTTTGTAGATTTTCAGGAGTGCTGCCACCTTTGAAAATTTGGATAAAGGGTTTCGTACTCTTATCAATGCCATTTTTTTCAAGGAAAGATTGAAATCTTTGTTGTGAAGAGAATAGGTAGTTGATAGTTCTCAAAGCTTTCCTTTTAGCCGTTTTTGAAGTAGTTTACATCATAGTTTATTAAAGGAGTGTTAAACTTTATCTTTTATTATTCTTATAAGTAATTATTGTAAGTAGTCTTTTATTATACAGAGTCCTATTTTTACTAATTTACATAACTTTTATACACTTCTGTTATAGTTTTATTATGAAAAGAAAACTTCTATTATTAAAACAGGAAATATCTAAACAGGTTATTGGGCATGAAGAGATGGTGGATGCTCTTTTGATTGGTCTTTTTACTAATGGACATATCCTTCTTGAGGGTGTGCCGGGACTAGCTAAAACGACAGCTGTAAATGCTATCTCTAAGGCTTTGAGTTTAAAATTCAAGAGGGTTCAATTTACGCCGGACTTACTTCCTTCGGACATTATCGGTGCAGAGATTTATGATGTAAAATCCGGTAGTTTTAAAATAAAACATGGTCCTATTTTTACAAATCTATTGTTAGCAGATGAGATTAATCGCGCACCGGCTAAAGTTCAGTCGGCTCTTTTAGAGGTTATGCAGGAGAGACAGGTAACTATTGGAGATGAGAGTTTTGCTATCGATTCTCCTTTTTTGGTTTTAGCCACGCAAAACCCTATTGAACAAGAGGGCGCATATACTCTGCCTGAAGCTCAACTGGATCGTTTTATGTTTAAGATTATAGTGGGCTACAACAGTGAAGCAGAAGAGTTTGAAATTGCCCAAAAAGCTGCAAATGATAGTTTTGAAGCTATTAATGCGGTACTCTCAGCTGAAGATTTACACAATATTAAAGAAGAGGTAAAAAATATCTATATAGATGATGAGCTTAAAGCCTATATTGTAAAGCTTGTTTTTGCCACACGTGAGCCAAAAAAATATGGAGTAGAAGAGATAGAGGAGTACATAGAGTTTGGTGCCAGTCCTAGAGCAACAATTGATATGCTAAAAGCAGTTAAAGCACGGGCATATCTACGCGGACATGATTTTGTCTCGCCTTTAGATATCTCTTTGTCTATTAAAGATGTGCTCAGGCATCGTATTATCTTGAGTTATGAAGCTGTTGCAGAAGGTCTGGATAGTGATTATATTATTCAAAAAGTTTTAGAAGCTACTCCTATACCGTAGTCTAATGTTTAAAAAACTAATCCAATCAAACAAGCCTTTAGCCACAATGCTTATTAGAGCTCAAAAAGAGGTCTTTAGCTCCATTGTCGGCAATAATAATGCTCGCACAAAAGGTGAAGGTTATGATTTTGTTGAGCTAAGAGCTTATGAGAGTGGTGATGATAGTAAATATATTGATTGGATGATAAGTTCAAAAGTAGGTAAACCACATGTTAAGCTCTTTCATCAACAAAAAGAGCTTAATATTAAGATAGTGTTATTTCTTGGCGGCTCCGTTTATTTTGGCACAAAACGTTTGAAACAGGAGCTAATAACAGAAATATCAGCGCTGATAGCTTATAGCTGTGTGAAACAAAATGATCCTTTTGAGGCTTATATAGCTAATGACGACCTGCTACTTGCCGGTAAAAAAAGTAAACAGCTTTTTGCTGTTAGAAGCTTGGTTGAGAAAATCTCAGAGTATGATGTTTTTGGCAAGAAGATGAACTATAGAGATATTATAGGTAAGCTATACAAAAGACTTGGACAAAACTCCTTACTCTTTTTAATTGGCGATTTTTTTGATAGTAAAGATTTGGATTTAAGAGCACTCTCTCTTAAACATGAACTGCTTGTTATTATTGTAAGAGATAGATTTGAAGAGAGACCAAGTGAATTGGGTAATCTAGATATTACAGACCCTTCAACACTAAGATGTACAAAGGTTAATTTTACTCAAACAGGTCTGAACTCCTATATTAAAAAAGTAAGATCAGAAGATGAAGATTTTTTGTTGAAGTTAAAAAAACTTGGTATTAGACATGTGAAAATTTTTACAGATGAGAACCCCGCGCAAAAAATATTTAATATAATGAGCCGCAGATGAACCAGATACTACAGCATGATATCTTTCCACTTTTGGAAGTCTCTGATAACTCATTATTGGTTTTTATCTCACTTATTATTGTTAGTACAGTGCTTATAGCTCTTAGTATGAGTTGGTTATTTAAAAAATATAGTTTTAACAGAGATAAAACAGTTAAAAAGTATCTCAATATTTTAAAAAGATGTGACTTTTCACAGGCAAGGGCATCAGCCTTTTGTATAAGTTATTATGGAAGATTTTTGGCACAAAACACTCAAGAGAAGGCTTTAGTTGAGGAGTTGATAAAAGAGTTGGAGATCTATAAATATAAAAAAAACGTGCCGGAAATCAGTTTAGAGCTTAAAGAACGGGTTTTGACGTTTATTGATATTATCGAGTCTAAACATGTTTGATGGTTTTACTTTTTTATACCCGCATCTCTTACTTCTTATTATCTTTTTTATACTCGCACGAATATACTTAAAGAGTGATACAAGCTCCTATTATATGCCTCACTTTGTTGAGGCACTGCCACAGCAGAGAAAAAAAGAGTATATAAAGTCTATGTTAAAATGGCTTATACTGATTTTTATGCTTATATCTTTGGCTTCTCCTGTTATGATAAAAGGATACAAAGCTGCCAAACATGAGAGTATAGACATTGTCTTAAGCCTTGACACGAGCGGCTCTATGAGTATGACAGGTTTCAGTGCAACAAAGTATGAACAGAGCCGCTGGGATGTTGTGCGTGAGGTGGTAAAAGATTTTATCCAAAAGCGTGAATATGACCGCATCGGTATAGTTGTGTTTGCTTCGACCACCGCTGTCGCTTCACCATTAACCAGTGACAAACAAGCCCAGCTTGATATAATAGACTCTATTGAGCTTGGTATTATTGGAAAAAGTACGGCTCTCGTTGATGGTGTGGCAAGTGCTATCGGTCTGCTAAAGAGTAGTAAAAAATCATCGAAAGTTATTGTTCTTTTAAGCGACGGAGAAAATACTTCGAGTAAAACACCTCTTAGTATGGCTCTAAAATTTGCTAAAAAATATGGAATTAAAATCTATACTATTGCAATAGATGAGAGTGACAGCAATATGCTTAAAGTGCTCTCTAAAGAAAACGGCGGAAAGAGTTTTCAAGCAAGGAATAAAGAAGACCTTTATGAGGTATACAGGACAATAGATTCGTTAGAACGAAGCGAAACCCCAAATATAAAGCAGAGAGTTGTAGAGCCTTTAGCTTTTTACTTTATAGCTATGGCTCTGGTCTGCTCTTTTTTACTTCTGCTTTTAACTACAGCTAGGGAAAAGTTTTGATTATGTTTTTGTATGAAGATATACTCTATTTAACAGCAGTTGTGCTAATCTTTTTTCTTATATCTTTGCTCTATAAACATAAAGATGTCAGTCACATTTTTTCAGACAGAGTATTGGAAAAACTCTCTGTTTCTCATCAAACACTTAGTTCAGTAACTCAATATAGACTCTTTTTATTGGTTACCTTACTTCTTATTTTTGCTTTAAGCCGTCCAGTGATTAAAGATGAGAGAGTGAATAAAGAGCAGACTCTAACTCCTCTAATTATAGCCTTGGATGTCTCAAAGTCCATGCGTGAAAAGGATATCTATCCAGATAGGTTGACCTTGGCAAGACAAAAGTTGAACTATTTAATAGAGCAGAGCACACATATGAATGTAGGAGTGATACTATTTACAAAAGATGCTTACAGCGTTTACCCTATGAGTGATGACATGAAGGTGTTATCATATATGATTGAACATCTGGATTTTGAGAAGAATCTTGGTGTAGGCTCAAATATATTTGGTGCCTTAGAGGCTAGTATAAGTATGCTGAAAAACTCCGAATCTAAAAATATACTACTACTTAGTGACGGTGGTAACAGTCCAGATATGCAAAGGGAGGCATCTTTTTTAAAAGAGCATAAGGCAAAAGTATTTGCTATTGACATCTCTTCTGTCGGTTCTGCAAGTTTGAAGGATATGATAAAGAGTAGTGGAGGGTATTATGAAAAGTTCTCTTTGGGGAGTAGTGATATAAGAACTATCATTGGCACAATAGAGCAAGAATCTCTGAAAGAAGACTCAAGAGAGTACCGGACAAGCCATTATAGGGAGCTATTTATCTATCCTTTATCTTTAGCTTTACTCTTACTCTTTTTTGTTTTTAACGGGAGTTTTAAGTTTAAAGGGGCACTGAAAAGTTCTCTTTTACCTATGCTTATTGGTTTGTCTTTTTCGCAAATATCAGCAGAGGCAGGTTTATTAGATTTCTACTATTTAAACAAGGCTAACTCTCTTTATCAAGATAAAAAGTATCAAGAGGCGGCAGAAGTCTATAAAAAAGTAACCGCTAATGATGAAGCTCTCTATAATCTTGCCAATACCTTGTATAAGTCCGGACGTTACAGGGAGGCGATAAAAAATTATAAAACTATTTTAGGAGACAAAACAGGAGTTTCCGAGTTTAAGGTACTGCATAATATAGCAAACTGTTATGTCGGGCTTGATAAACTTGAACAGGCTAAATATTATTATGAAAAATCCCTTGATAAAAAAGAGAGTGTTGAGAGTAAAGAGAATTTGCAAGAGGTCATAAAGGTTTTAAAACGCAAGACCATACTTAGACACAAACCCTCCCATGAGAGTCAAAAAGGTCCCAGCAGAATTAGTTTAGAGCAGAAAAACGATGCTTATGAGACTACTGATTCAAAGTACACAGTCCAAATCAACAGAGTGGTATATAGTGAGGAGCAGATGTGGATGAAACGTTTAGAAAATAGAGAGAGTCCCTCCTTTTTGCAAAAGATACCAACGACTAAAAGGAGTCTGAATGTTTTACAGGATTAGCAAGCTTTTACTCTTAGTATTGATAGCACTGCCTCTGTATGCTTCTGTTAAACTTGTTGCTCCAAAGAGTGTTATTCAGGGTGAGGATGTTGTTTTTAAAATTGTTGCAAAGGGCTTTGAGATTAAGTTTCCGCAGATAGATTTTATTCAAGGCTGTGCAGTTGAAGAGATAAAAAGTGAGAGTGAAGCCTATCTTATCAATAATGTCAAAGCAAGCAAGCTAACAAAGAGTTACAGGTTTGTGATGCAAAAAAGAGTAAAAATACCCTCGTTTAGTCTGAAAATTGATGGAGTTGTTGAGCGGACACAAGCAAAAGAGATAGAGCTTGAAAAGATTCATAAGAGTATCTCTGATAACTATGACTTACAGATGCAAGTAAGTAAAGTAAAGGCTTATATAGGAGAAAGGCTTATTTTAAAAGTTATTCTTAGCTATAAAGATTTAGAAGATTATAATATGTTTACGCCAAAATTCCCAGGTTTTTCAATAGAAGAGTTAGACGAAAAGTCATTTAAAACAGCTAGTGGTGAGTATGTGTATGAGACAAGATACACTCTGATACCGCTTAAAGAGGGGAGTTTTTCTCTCTTGGGAGCCAAGGCTGAGGTGGAAGTTCTAAAAAAAGCTTATACGAACAAGAACAACCGCAGTAAATATACAAATAAATTTTATATCTACTCCAATGCTTTAAGAGTTGATGTCTTGCCCCTGCCGGAAAACATATCGGTTGTCGGTAGTTACACGATAAAAAGCATAGTACCTAATAGAAAAGTAAAACTCGGTCAAGCACTAAAGCTTAGTTTGGTTATTGTCGGAGAGGGAAATATTAATAACATAGATGCCTTTACTTTTGAAGTGCCTAATGCTACGGTGTATGAGAAGGGTGTAAAACAAGAAAAAAGAGCAAATCTGGACTATTTCAGTAAGGATTTTGAGATTATTTCACAAGAGAATTTTTTAGTTCCTTCTCTCTCTTTGTCCTACTATGACACTATAAGCAAAAGGATAAATAAATTGCACACACCAAGCTATTTTATTGAGGTTATCGGCAGTAAAAATCAGTTTAAACAAAGAGATAGTGAAATTTTCAAAGAAGGTAGAAATAGTAGTTTAGATATACAAAAAGTAGATAAAGAGCAGGGGTTAAGCATGATAGAAAGAGTTCTCTATTTTATAATTGGAGTTATTGCGACAGTTTTAAGTATATTAATTTACTTATGGATTAAAAAGTTTTATGTAGTAAAAAAAGAGTCAAGTTTAGTTAAAGAGCTAAAAAGGATTAATACACAGGAGGCTTTTTTTAAAAAAGTAGTGCCGTTTATAGGGATGAACCGCAAGCTTGATCGTCTAATTTTTGCCTTAGAAGAGGAGAGTATGGAGTTTAAAAAGCTTAAAAAAGAGCTTATTCTTTTATTGGGGTCAGACCCCATTTAGGGAACAAATCTTTATTTTTATTGAAAATTTGCTTTACCGCATTTTCATTTGGATGCACACTATCTAGAAAATAGCTTGAGGTCAAGTTTAAATCTGCAGGGTTATAACTGCCTATTATTTCAATATTATTTTTACTAAGAAACTCAAGAATATCACTGTTGTATTTTGTAAAGTTATTATATTTTACTATATGCTGATAAAAAGTTGGTTCAAAAGGTGCTAAATATACAATAATATTGACACCTCTATTTTTTAAATAATTAAAAAGATATTTGACTTCTTTGAAATTATTTAGTTTAGAGTATTTAACGCATTTTGTATTTGAATTTTTTTTATCACACTCTTTTAATGTATGTTTTACCTTTTTTAACAGTTTATCTAATGCAATACTATTATTATGTGAAGGGTTATATAAATCTCCACTCGGTGCAATGATAATATTTTTTCCTTTTTTTAAATCATCAAGTTTGGTTGATTTAATATAGTTTATATTATTTATTAAGCTTAAAATATTAACTTTTGTATATTCATAATTAAATAGTTGTAAATAGTTAGAACTACTGAATTTAGGGTTATTTAAAAGCTGTTTTATCTGACCTATACTTGCTTTTTCATCAAAGACCCATGGATCTAATCCGAGGATTACAGTATGAGGAAATTTTATATTATACCTATTTAAAAGTCCAAATATTTTAGCATAGTGCCTAAGTCTGGCTGTTCCGTCAGTAAAATTATAATAATTTATATGCTTTTTACCAAATAATGTATCTTTATGCAGTAACATTGTCCTAGAAGAACCAATTGCAAGCAGGTCGAGTTCTTTTATGTTTCGTATTAAAGGTTCATATATATTATCAACCCTGTTCGAGTCTATATTTTCACCAGTTATGTAATATCCATTTTGTAAATCTTTTGCTAAATTTGAATTAGATTGACTAAACAAATTAAAACTATCAATAGAGTAGTTAAACATTACTATGCTAAGTGAAGCAGCCAAAACAGTAATAAAAAAACTTTTTATCCATTTTAAATGTATATTCATCATTAAAACCTAAAATATAAGAATTCTGAGTATTCATTAAACTTTAGAATACTTACTGTAAATATCAGAGTAGTAAAAATAAGCGTACTTTTATTGGGGTGGAATTTTTTTAGCATTTGCATTGAATTTTTCAACAATAAGATGAATAGCATAATTGTTAATATACTTAAAAGAAGAGCTTTAGTTTCATTGTACCCCGTAGTTAAATGTTGTGCAAAACCACCATACTCAATACTGTATTGACTTAAAAAAGTAAACTTAGCTTTTAATGATCCAGGCAAAACAACATTATTAAGAGTAAACATAGCCTCTAAAACCTTAAGAGCATCACTCCACTCTTTAGCTCTAAAGAACACCCAAGCAATGTTGAGAAAGTTAAAAGTAATAAACCAAGCCAACCAAGTCCACAGTTTAAAACCTAGCTTACTCCAAGCTCTATGAATAACTAATGCAGCGCCGTGTAAAAAACCCCAAAACACAAATGTCCAACCAGCACCATGCCAGATACCACCTATGATAAAAGTAGCCATTAGATTGGTATAAGTTCTAAACTCTCCTTCTCTATTTCCACCAAGAGGAATATAAATATAATCTTTTAAAAATCTACTAAGTGTAATATGCCATCTTCTCCAAAAATCTTGTATATTAGTTGCTTTATATGGGCTGTTGAAGTTTATGGGCAGTTTGATATTAAATAGCAGTGCTGATCCAATAGCCATATCTGTATAACCGCTAAAATCAAAGTAGAGTTGAAATGTGTAAGATAGAGAGGTTGCCCAGGCTTCAAACAGATTAAGTGTTGTAGCTGTATCAAACCCTGTTGTCGCCCAGACTGCGAAGGTATCGGCAATAATAACTTTTTTGAATAAACCAATAGAGAATATAAAAAATCCCATTGCTATATTTTTATAGTTCATAACCTTGCTTCGTATATTTGCAAACTGTGGCATCATCTCTTTATGATGAACGATAGGGCCTGCAATCAATTGTGGAAAGAATGTAACAAATACTGCATAGTTTAAAAAGTCATACTCTTTTGTCTCTTCTTTATAGCTATCAACTAAATAGGCTATCTGTTGAAATGTAAAGAATGAGATAGCTAAGGGTAGAGCTAAATGCAATAAGTCAAAGTTACTACCAGTGGCTAAATTGATATTTTCTATAAAGAAGTCCATATATTTAAAATATCCAAGTAGAAGAACATTGGAAACCACACCAAACACTAATATTGACTTTTTAGAAAACCTATGTTTATTACTTTTTAACTCTTTAGCTAAAGAGTTTCCAATAACATAGTTAAAAAGCATTGATGAAAGAATAATTGGCAAATAAGCTATATTCCACCAACTATAAAAAAATAGACTACTAAATGCTAAGAAACCTTTACTCGCTTGTGTAAGTCTTCTATGATTAAGGTAGAAGTATATGAAAAATGTAATTGGTAAGAAGGCAAATATAAACTCGTAACTGTTGAAAAGCAAATATTTCCCCTAGTTTAAATTAGAATTTACAAAACTATACAACATTTGTTATTTACCTTTTATATGGGGTCTGACTCTGTTTATGAAATATCTTATATCTTATATCTTGAAGTATGTGTTGTGGGGTTATAAATGTATGGCTCCTGATACTGGAAAGTTGTTAATACTCCAGATAGTTTGTTTGTTAAGAAGCTTCAACAAAAAGATGATAAAATCATTCTCAAATCTACGAATAAAAGTTTCATGGTTAAATAATTGATTATGGATAGTTCCGGTTATTTTGTTGCTTCTTCATACTCATATAACAACCCTTATGAGATGGTTGAGTTTGTGCCAGCAACTACTGGAAACTATTTTGTTATAGTTGCTAGAAATCGCAATAATGACATAGCTTCTAAAATAGATTTGGCGGTTTCAGTAACTTGGGAATAATTAAATCTATAATACCTCTAATTTTACTGGAGGTATTAATAAAACATAGATTAGTGGAGAAAAAATATTGAAAATTATAAAAATACTTATTATTGGACTTTTCTTATTAAACAATATATATGCAAGTGAAGAGATACCATCAAAAGAAGAGGTAGCCAAACTATATATAGCTACTTTTAACAGAGCACCAGATACTCCAGGGTTAGGTTATTGGATAACTGCTTCAGGATTAAAGCTAAGTCAAATAGCTCAGTCTTTCTTTGATCAAGGGGAAACAAGGGCATTCTATCCAGAGGGAACTTCAAATTTAGACTTTGTTACATCTGTATATCAAAACCTTTTTAATAGAGAACCAGATACTGCTGGACTTAATTATTGGGAAAAAGAGTTGGGTTCCAATAAACTTTCTAGAAATAGATTTATTGAAGCCGTGATAAACAGTGCTCAAAACACTGATATATCTAATGATGTAGATATACTAAATAATAAAATTATAGTAAGTTTATCGTTCGCTGAAGCTGGTTTTATTGAAACTAGTGATGCTAGAACTATTATGGAGAATATTACTGAGGATAGTTCATCTGTTGATTCCGCACTTAATCGTATAGAACTTGCAAAGTCTGATGGTCCTCCTATAGGAGTAGATTTTACCAATACTGATCTTAATGTTAGTGTTTTAAAAAGTGGATACCTTGATGTAAATGAGAGTGTTGAGAAAAAGTTTCAATTGGTATATGATCAAGAGAAGTTTAATGAAGTTTATAAAACTTTTGATAACAACACTACGCCAGAAGTTGATTTCTTAAAAAACTATGTAGCAGTTTTAGAACTGGGTAAAAAAACATCAAAAAATTACTCTGCTAAGGTAACAAAAATTCGAGAGACATATCATTATAGAACAATTTTTGTAGAGACAACTATTTTAGATAAGAACTGCCCTACAGAAGTAGAGACAGTTGTACCTTTTGAGATTGTTTCATTTCCTATTCAATATCAACAATATAGAGAAACTCTCTTTGAAGAAAGTATTAAAGTTATAAAATGTGATGAAGAGGAAACAAGTGATGTATTTGATACATTTTCATTTAGAGAGATTGAATTGAGAGATTATAATGCACTTATTTATACTGAAGTTAGTTATACAATGGGTCAAACTCTTCAAGTTATACAAGATGCAAAAGTTTATGAAGATATTTATTATAATCATATAAATCCAGTAGGAATGGATAAAGAGTTACCTTACATAGACTTTCAAAATGAAACTTTTTTAGCTTTGTTTCTTAGACAATATGGTTCTACTGGATATAACACAACAGTAAAATCAATGAAAGAATATACTAATTATATAGAGGTTGAGATTCAAAGAGATATGCCTGGAAACTATTGTGCAGTAGGTGCAGCAATAACTGCTCCAGCAACTTTGATAGTTCTTCCAAAAACAGAAAAAGAGATAATTTTTAAAGAGAATGCGAATGTTAAGATTTGTGAACAATATAGGGGTCAAATATAAATATAGGGGTCTGATGTCAACGGCGGAGTTAAAATAGGCAGTATGGAAGCTGCTTAAAAAGTAGTTTTTACAACCCAAAGCTTAAAGAAACAGATTAGTTCTGTTAAAGTCTTTTTTCATATTTTTGAAAGGAGAGAGATGCTTAAAAAAGGTGAAGTAAAAATGATTCATAAAATGCTCAAAGATGGGCTAAGTAAAAGTGCAATATCACGTAAATTAGGAATAAGTAGAGATACAGTTGCCAAATATG
>Ga0316207_10000916_pt1 | contig 40891 bp, 38 predicted proteins | sample 6weekpyrite_MG_FD_204943 | JGI IMG/M metagenome (GOLD analysis project Ga0316207, IMG submission 204943) | Microbial mat bacterial communities from mineral coupon in-situ incubated in ocean water Damariscotta River, Maine, United States -... | ecosystem: Environmental > Aquatic > Marine >... | reverse complement strand
CCCTGGGCTTGAATTCAGCTTCAGTGGCTTGAAGACCTTTGCCCTGAACACCTGGCAGGAACTTGGTGATTCAGCGCAGAACAAGGCCGATATCGCCCGTGCCTTCCAGGATGCCGTGCTCGATACGCTCGCTATCAAGTGTAAACGTGCCCTGCAGGAAACTGGCGTTAAACGTCTCGTACTGGCCGGTGGTGTGAGCGCCAACAAGGCCTTGCGCAGCCGCATGGAAAAGATGACTAAGGATGAACAGGCCGAGGTCTTTTACCCGCGTATGGAGTTCTGTACCGACAACGGCGCCATGATTGCCTATGCCGGTTACCTGCGCCTGATGGCAGGGGAACGTGGTGGAGAGGGATTTGAGGCCAGGCCAAGGTGGTCGCTGGAAGAGCTGGCTTCGCCAACGTTGTAATTGATGAATGCTGGCTGAGTTAAGGCAGAATTTAAACTGACGAACTTTTGTCAATATGAGCTACTTTTTGGCAGAAAAAATTCTGACATTCAGTAATCATCATTCCTAAATCATCAATCTAAATCGATCGCCCATAACTCCTGGTCACCCTTATCAAAGCGTTCCCACATTTCACTGAATGTTTCGCCAGTGAGCGGGTAGGCCATGTCTGGTGCGAGTTCGGTCAGGGGTAACAGCACGAAGGCATATTCCTCGATCTCACGACGTGGCAAATGCAGACCTTCTTCATCGTGGATGAGGTCGCCATACAACAGCAGGTCGATATCGAGGGTACGTGCCATGAATTTTTCAGCACCACGCAAGCGACCGTGTATTTCTTCAATTTCATTCAAGCTGTCGTGGAGACCTTGCAGACTTTGTTCGGTATCGAAGCCAACGACGAGGTTGAGAAAGTTGTCACCCTGGAAACCAACGGCTTCACTTTCGTAGACGGTTGAGACGCGCATGTCTGGATAGAGTTCACCCAATACATGCAGTGCTGAACGGATATTGTGGTGTGCATCAATATTACTGCCGAGGCTGAGAAATACGCGTGCCATGCTCAGTCCTTTGTGCCACGTTCGATAATAATGCCTACATCACGCGCACCGCGTACCGCGCCTTGCTTGTTGAGGACAACCTTGACCCACGGCACATCGAATTCGGTGAGGATGATCTCGGCAATTTTTTCTGCAAGCGTTTCGACAAGCTGAAATTGTGAATCACCAACAAACTGGATGAGTCGCTTGGCGACTGCCTTGTAGTTGAGGGTGTCGTCAATGTGATCACTTGCCGCGGCCTTGCGGATATCAGCCCCCATTTCGAGGTCGATGACGACGGTCTGCTTGATGCGACGTTCCCAGTCGAAGATCCCGATGACGGTATCGATTTTCAGGTTGTTGAGAAAGATGATATCCATGCTGATATAACAATTTTGTTTCAATTAGCGCGCACTTTAGCATAATTGTTCCAAGACAGGCTTGCCTTTCGTCGTCGCAACGTTTTCAATAGCGACATGCAAATTTTCGACTACAGCATAATACTTGCTGGCTATCTGCTCGGTTCCCTTTCCAGTGCGATTATTGTTTGCAAGTTGATGCGCTTGCCCGATCCACGGACCCTGGGGTCGAATAACCCCGGCGCGACTAATGTGTTGCGCTTTGGTGGCAAGAAGGCAGCCGCGATCGTCCTGTTTGGCGATATCCTCAAAGGTGTTATTGCCGTGTTGGCTGCCCGCATGCTGGGGGTCGACAGCATGGTCGTGGCCGCAGCCGGTTTTGCTGCATTTGTGGGTCATCTCTACCCGGTCTTTTTTCAATTCAAAGGTGGCAAAGGTGTTGCAACAGCATTCGGTGTGTTTGCGACTCTGAATTGGATGGTCGGCATAGCACTTGTTGCCACCTGGCTAGTGATTGCCAAGGTGTTCCGTATTTCTTCACTTGCCGCCCTGATTACGGCGATGCTGGCACCTGTCTACATTTGGTGGATAACCGCGGATCAAGACTGGATCATTATGGGCGTGGTGGTGAGCGTGTTACTGACCTGGCGGCATCGTTCGAACATCCAAAATTTACTCGGCGGTACTGAAGACAGTATCGGCACGGATGTTGATGAAAGTTAATACCCATCAATTCATAGTTCGGGTTCATCAGCTTTAAAACCACACAACCATCACCCTTTTAGTACGTCAAATTGTTGTATCGACCTATCCTTGCTAGCGTGTACTGAAAATTCCCTTACCCTGGGCTAAAGTTTATCTATAGTTAGTTAACCGGATAGCCAGGGCGAATCGAGTCAGTCATGAGTGAAAAGCTGGAAAAACTTTTAGGGTCATACCTGCAGGAGTTGCCGGATAAGCTGGCAACGATCGATAACTTGTGGCGCAAGGTTACCCTGAGTGTATGGAATGACAAGGCATTTAAGTTGTTTCACAGCATGGTACATGGCATAGCCGGTACAGCAGGGAGTTTTGGCCTTGTTGAAGTAGGTGAAGTTGCTCGCTCGATTGATATCCAGTGCAGGACGATCGAAGAATCAGGAAAGCAACCTGATAGTGAGCAACGCGAGGCCATTCGGATCGGGCTTGAGAGTTTGAATCGACAATTCGGCCTATATACGCGTGACAGCAATGTTGCCCGTCGATTACCCGGTATGTCTGGCCTGAAACAAGAGCCCGATAACACGCGTGAATCTTTTGTTTATGTGCTCGATGATGAGCCTTCGCAGCGAAACCTGTTTGAAACCTTGCTTGAAAACAAGGGTTACCGGGTACAGACGTTTGCCGATCTCAAGGAGATGGAACAAGCCATTGCGGTGTCGAAACCGAATGTTATCGTCATGGATATCATGTTGCCCGAGGGCAGTGAGGCCGGCCTGAAATATGCGGCAAGGCTTAAACAAGGCGTAGCAAAAAATATCCCGGTTTTGTTTACTTCAGCGCGTGCCGATCTTGCTGCACGACTCAAGGCGGTGAGAGCAGGCGGGGATGGGTATTTCCCCAAGCCAGTTGATATCGATCAAATGGCCATTCGTATCCGCGAACTTATCGATAACCAGAGACAGATCGGCTATCGCATTCTCATTGTCGATGATGATAAAGACACGCTTTCATTTGTTACCACTGTTTTGAACGAGGCAGCCATGAGTGTTGTCGCGATATCTAATCCAATCCAGGTGGTGGAAAAATTAACGGGCAGGCATTTTGACCTGATTATTCTCGATATGCATATGCCAGACGTTAACGGCCTTGAGCTGGCGAAAATGATTCGACAATGCGGTGAACACGCAAGTACGCCGATTATCTTTCTGTCAGCTGAAACTGACCCTGAGTTGCAGGCCGAGGTATACATGATGGGGGCAGATGAGTTTGTACAAAAACCCGTCAAGCCTGATCGTCTGCTAAGGGTAGTCAGGAACCGGATCAGTCGTATGCGTCCGATTTCGAAACGGGTGCGCTACCTGAGTGAGAAAGAACCAGTTACAGGCCTGTTTAACAGGCAGTATTTTTTTAACCAGCTCGATAAGGCCGTTCAACATAGCCAGTCAGGCGGGTTTCAATATGCCACCATGGTCGTCGATATCGATAATTATATGGCACTTCGCGAACAGACAGGTGCAGATAGTTGGGATTTATTTATTGCCGGTATTGCACATGTGATAGACAAACAGCTTCCCGATGGTGCGATATCTGCCTATGTTTCAGAGCACATGATTGGCATCTTGTTTGAGTGTGAGCAAGATGAAACGGTTTTAAGTAAAGCCGAACAAATTCGTGTGGCGATCAAAAAAGCATCTATCGATGTGCATGAACATCCATTGCATACAACCTGCAGTATCGGTATCGCAAGGATAGATAAGTTCACGCCGAGTGTGGCAGATGTTATGAATAAAGCAGAGCGGGCATGTGAAATCGTCAGGAAGGGGCAAGGTGATGCCATTCGCCTGTTTACCGATGATGCGACACAGGAGCAGTCGGGCCAGCCTGACAAGACTCAAGCCAGTGTTGCCAGCTCTGCGGCAAACGGGGGAGAGGGTGATTCTGATTGCGAGAAGTTGTTATTGAGTGCCTTGAGCAAGAGTGAGTCGGGCATAGGCTTTTTTACCGTCTATCAACCCATCGCGCACCTGTCGACGGAAAGTGAAGAAAAGTACGATGTGTTGTTGAGGCTTAGAGATAGCGCAGGTAAAGAGGTCTTACCAAGTCGCTTCTTGCCCATTGCAGAGAAATATAATCTGCTGGTACGTATCGACTACTGGGTGCTTGAATATGTATTGTCTGTGTTAAGTGAACGTGTAGCGGCAGGCGTTGCGACGATATTCTTTATTAAACTTGATATTCAGACGATTAATGATGATAAGTTTATAAACTGGTTGCAGGACAATCTTGCAAAGAACGGTGTCTCGGGTAAGAGGTTAGTGCTACAGGTGACAGAAACGACAGCGAAGAAGCATCTTGCCAAGGTCACGGAATTTGCAAACCAGGTCAAGCAGCTTGGTTGTGGCTTCGCACTGGAACACTTTGGTACCCAGCTGGACTCTGATCAAATGCTCGGCCTGTTACCGATTGATTATATCAAGATCGATGGTGCCTATATGACCGACCTGGGTACCAATAATGAAAATCGCGAAACGGTATCACGTATTGCCAGCCATGCATTGGAAAGGAATATTTTTGCGATTGCCAGTTTTGTTGAAGATGCAGACAGCCTGGCGGTGTTATGGGCCTGCGGTGTCAATTATATGCAGGGTAATTATGTCCAGTTACCCGACTCGCAAATGGAGTATGATTTCCAGCGCAGGATATAAACGCCCGGTTTCGGGATTACCTAGTTACTCAGGGTACGACCACCATCAACAGTGAGTACCTGTCCACTCATGTAGTTTGCTTCCTTGACCAGGAAACGTACCGCGCGGGCAATATCGTCCGGACAACCCTGGCGTTTCAGTACTGTACCTGAGAGGATGCGTTTCTTGGTGACGTCATCAATATCGTTCTCGGGCCAGAGTATTGCACCGGGTGCGACGGCGTTGACACGCACTTCCGGGCCGAGTTCACGCGCCATCGATTTCGTCAGCATGACCAGTCCTGCCTTGGCAATGCTGTAGACAGTATGCGCCTTGAGTGGTCGATCGGCATGGATGTCAACGATGTTGACGATACTGCCCTGTTGTTGCTTCAGGTAGGGTGCCGCGGCCTGGCACAGGAACAGTGGTGCCTTCAGGTTACTGCCAATCAGCTCATCCCAGACACGCTCGTCTATCTTGCCAACAGGGGTGGGGTAGAAGCTGGAGGCATTATTAATAATGACATCAAGACGCCCCCAACCCTTGACAGCTTCACGAACCATTTCGTTGATCTTGGCTGTTTCGTGCAGGTCGGCCTGGATGAGAATAACGGATTCACTACGGCTTTCATTGAGTTCCTGCTGGATCGCTTGCGCAGCCTCTCGGGAATGCCGGTAGTGCAGGATCACGTTCATGCCCTCGGCATGCAATAGCCGTACAATTGTCGCACCAATGCGGTGTGAGGCGCCGGTGACGAGGACAACCTTGCCGGCAAGTGAGAGGGTATCTTGTTCTTCTTCCACGTTATTTCCTGTTCGCTACTGGTACGCGCAATCGTTCCACTGTAACCTAAAGACCATTACTACGCATACTATTAAATAATGATTCCTGCGAATACGAATACCACACCATCATCGCTGCCGGAACCTGATGAAACAGCGCGTGAGCACAGTGAGGCACTGGTTGCGCAGATAAGGTCTGCTATTACAGATGCAGGTGGCGCGATCAGCTTTGCCGAGTTCATGCAGCGGGCGCTGTATACGCCAGGCTATGGGTACTACAGTGGCGGGCTGCAGAAGTTTGGCGGGGAAGGGGATTTCACGACTGCGCCTGAGGTGTCACCCCTGTTCTCGCAGAGTCTTGCCGCACAGTGTGCCCAGGTGCTCGAGCAGCTGGGACATGCGGATATTCTCGAAGCAGGGGCTGGCTCAGGCATTATGGCGGCGACGATTCTTGCCGAACTCGAACAGCTTGGCATGCTACCGGATCGCTATTACATACTCGAGTTGAGTGGCGAATTGCGTCAGCGTCAGCGTGACACCATCGAATCACATTGTCCGCAGTTGTTAGAACGTATCGAGTGGCTCGATGCCCTGCCGATATCCGGATTCCGAGGCGTTGTGCTTGGTAATGAGCTGATTGATGCGATGCCGGTACAGCGCTTTGTAATCGAAGACGGAGAGGTGTACGAACAGGTTGTTTCGGATGAAGCAGGTAATCTGCAATTGACGTCACGACCTGCTAATGCGGAGCTGACTGGATCAGTTCGGGCACTCGAAACTGCCATGGGTGTGCCGTTTGCTGACGGTTACGAGTCAGAGATCAACGCCGCTGGTGATGCATGGCTGCACAGTGTTGCAGAAATGCTCGAGGTGGGAGTGGTATTACTCGTCGATTACGGCTTCCCTCGTCACGAGTTTTATCACCCGCAACGCAGTACCGGTACGCTGATGTGTCACTATCGGCATCGTGGCCATCCGGACCCGATGATCCTTGTCGGTTTGCAGGACATCACCGCGCATGTCGATTTTACCGCCCTGGCTGAGGCTGCTGTTGAAGACGGGCTGTCGGTTGCCGGTTTTACTACGCAGGCACACTTCCTGTTGGCGATGGGTATTGAGCAGCGTGTTGCCAGCCTCGATATGGAACAGCAAGTAAAGGCTGCACAACAGATCAAACAACTCGTACTCCCTTCTGAAATGGGGGAGCTGTTCAAAGTAATTGCCCTGACGCGTGGGATTGATGTGCCATTGCAAGGCTTCGCATTCCAGGATCAACGAGGTCGCCTTTAGGTGATGCAGGGATACTGAATGCCAATTGAACAAACACTCATACTTGCTTTGCTACAAGGTCTGACCGAGTTTCTGCCTATCTCGAGTTCGGCCCATTTAATCCTCGCGCCACTGATTAGTGGTTGGCAGGACCAGGGCCTGGCATTTGATGTTGCGGTGCATGTCGGCAGCCTTGCAGCAGTCGTGTTGTATTTCCGCCATGAGCTAAGACAAATGGCACGCGACTGGGGTTGTTCAGTTGTACAAAGAAAGAGCGTGGGTGAGAGTACACTCGCCTGGGCGGTGTTGCTTGGCACCATCCCCGTTGGACTGGCAGGCCTGTTGTTTCATGACATTATTTCCGGTCAGCTACGTTCACCCCTGGTGATTGCAGCCACGACCATTGGTTTTGGCCTGTTACTGGGCTGGGCCGACTGGCGCGGCAAGCAGGTACGTAATGAACATAGCCTGAGCTGGAGCGATATCGTCTTCGTCGGGTTGGCACAAGCGATTGCGCTCATCCCGGGGACATCACGTTCCGGGATTACGATGACGGCGGGGCTCATGCTGGGACTGGAGCGTGCCGCAGCAGCACGTTTTTCATTCCTGTTATCGATTCCTGTTATCGTACTTTCCGGTGGTCTTGAAACCATTAACCTCGTTCAGGCCGAATCAAGCGTGGATTGGTTGATGTTAGCAACAGCCACTTTGTTGTCTGCGCTGGCGGCCTATACCTGTATTCATTTATTCCTGAAATTCATTAGTCGCATGGGCATGTGGCCGTTTGTTGTGTACCGCCTGATACTCGGTACAGTCCTGCTGATCATATTTTTATAAGTGATGAAAGGCGAAATGTCTGAACTACGATTGCTTAAGCTCTGGCACATCATTGGTGTATCGATGGTGGCCTATATTGTCTATGCTTCCCTCACACCTAACCCGATGCCCATGCCGGGTCGCTGGACGGATAAGATTTTTCACTTTGCAGGGTACTTTGCAGTGATGGCCTGGTACGCGCAGTTGCCTGTGCGTCGCCATCTTATGGCAGTGGTTTTTATCCTCATGGGCATCGGGCTTGAGTTTGGCCAAATGCTCGTTAAGACGCGTAGCTTTGAATGGGCGGATATGACAGTGAATATACTTGGTGTTTTGGTTGCGGCATTTGTCTTTCGTGGGTCACTAGCAAGACTACTTATGTGGGCCGAAAAAATAGTTCTTGTAAGAAGGATGTAACGAAAGCAGAGAATGCAATCATCATTCCGAATTCATCAATCATCAATAAAAAAGCCCGGCATAAGCCGGGCTTTTTAAGCTACAACAGTAACTACGTCTTAGAAGATGTACGTTAACTGCAGACCGATACGGTCACCGATTGAGTCGGCTACGATATCAGCATTGCTTTGTATGCGACCAACAACAGTAGTATTACCAACACCTGTGCTGGTGTCATAGTCGTTTGGCACTTCAACATCACGGAAGGTGTAGTTAAAGGTCATACGTGCCTTCTTGGTGAAGTGGTAGGTTGCACCCAGGGTTGTTTCAGTGAACTTACGTTCGGCACCTGGGTTAATCTCGTCAGAACGTTCATACAGACGATCTTGAACTGCCCAGCGAGCATCAAACTGCCAGTTCTTGTTCAGGTAGAAACCATACTCGATCTGTATACCACGGGCCTTGTTATCATCATCCGTTGCAAACATTACTGATCCAGGTCCTGCGGAGAAATCTCCACGTGCAACACCGCCAGCAGGGCCATTGAAGATCATGCCTTCAGCATAGGCCAGTTCTGCACCGAAGCGTTGCTTGTACTTGGAGCCAAAGAACTTACCGAGGCCTTTTACACCGATACCGTAACGGCGGCGATCGAATTCTTGATCAGTTGAATCTGATGAGAATTGGCGTTTACCGTCCTGCAACCATGCGTAGTACTTGATGCCATTTTTACGTGGGCCACGGCCACCTGGCAGGTTCTTCTCTGCAGAGGCGTACAGGTAGAGTTCTTTGTTATCATCGGTATCGCTACCCTGACGAATCGCTTCACCTCGGCCGACCTTGATGGCATAACTCAGATCCCATGACTTGTTGGCAACCTTGAAGCTGTCAAAGACCTGGATACCCCAATCACGCGCGGCACTGAAACCGTAAGCATGTCGATCAGGGGTACCGACTGTGTTATCAAGACTTGGGCCCGTACCGACTGTATTAAAGCTACCTGAGTAGAAATTTTCTAATACATGTTGGGCACCAAACGTTGTGAATTCGATGAAGTCGATAGTATTCACAGCCTGAAAGATTTCTTCAGAAATCGGGTTCTTGAACAGACCCGCACGGATACGTGCGCCAGGAATATGGTTAAAGGTCACACTCGCATGGTCGATGGTGACAGGGTTACGATCGCCGGAGAACTGGTTTTGGTTGAACAGGCCATCATCCAATGCAAGCAGGAAGAAGTAGTTCATCTTTGCCGTGAATGAATTGGCAAACGCTCCAGTGAATGTACCGCGTGAACCGAGGCGAGCACGCCGCATATAAACCTGAGACGTTTCATTAAAATCAGGGGTGACTGTATTAGGCACTGCGTAAAGACCATTGGTTGGCAGTGGGTTGCCAGTTGCTGGATCTACGAGCCCTTGAACCTTATCGCCTTTACTGTCGCTGTAGGCAGGCTGGATAAATGCAAACAGGCGCTGGCCTTTTTTCTTCGGGTGTTCGGTACCTTGTAGCATCAGCCAGTTGGCAGCACTTGCTGAACTAGCGACGCCGAGTCCTGCTGCACAGGCAACGGCCATCGCGACACGTTTCAGTGTGGTGGGTTTAAACATCAGTTTCTCCTAACGGGTGGTATCAGTTAATTATTTTGTTGCTGTTATTATTGTTACAGCAGTATACAGCTACGTTTCCTCAACACGACAGAATTATTATTGTTATTCCCGTGCATTTTAGTCAGGAAAAGAACTATATTTCACAAATAGTTACGTGAATCTTAAGGAGACGATGCGACACCGTGTTTTATTCCAAAATGGTGCGTGAAAATAATAATGGGGGTATAAATTATGAAAATAATTGCAAAAAGATGGAATAAATCCATGAAGTTGTTCGTCTTTGGGTTATTAGCGACAATAGCGGGCCTATGAAACTACTTGATGCACTTTGCCGTAACCGGGAATTTGAGCAGCTCCTGTCTGAGAACAGGGAGCGGCTATATCGTATTGCCTTTTCATGGTCTCACCACGCCGATGTTGCCGATGACCTCGTGCAGGAGACCTGTGCCAAGGCATTGAAGCGGCGCAAACAGCTACGTGAGCTGGAGGCGATGTCACCGTGGTTGTTCAGGATCCTGATGAACACCTGGCATGATTACCTGCGCGCACGTAAGGAAACGGTCGAGTTTGATGAATGTGATTTTACCGAGGAGCATACACCAGAGACGGTGAATTCGCGCTACGAGACTGTGCAGCGGGTTCGCAAGTCGATGGCGAAATTGCCACTCGGGCAGCGGGAAGTATTGACCCTGGTAGATATTGAGCGTTTCAGTTATGCCGAGGTCGCAGAAATACTGGATATTCCGGTCGGCACGGTGATGAGCCGTTTAAGCCGTGCACGACGTCAATTGAAGGAACTGTTGCTGGTTTCGGAAAATGATCAGGCAATGAAACGAAATACAGTAGTAACGATTCGAGGAGTTAAGACTTGAAGGAATCAACATACATTTCAGATGAAGAGCTGAATGCTTTTCTCGATGAGCAGCTGGATACCCGTGAACGTGACCGGGTGCTGGATGCGATTGACCAGGATAATTCTGTTAAACAACGTATGAATGAGCTTCGCCAGCTACGTGACATGGTCCAGCATGCCTATATGCATCCACCACGTCGCGCGACGAGTGAAAAAGTTGTTTTAAACGGTGTACAGAATTCACGTTGGGCAATTGCAGCATGTATCCTGCTTTGCATGGGGGTGGTGCTTGGCTGGTTTGGTCACCAGGGCCTGAACCCTAATGGCCAAATTGTTGCCCAGAACGAGTTGGGACAAAAGAACGTTATCCTGCACCTTACTTCTGATAACCCCGAGCGCATTATTGCAACACTGGATCGTGCCGAGAGTGTACTGTCTTCATATAAGGCAAATAATAAGGACCTTAAGGTTGAAATTGTTGCCAATGAGTCGGGTTTAAACCTGATGCGCCACAATGCATCCGGTTACCTGCAGCGTATCCAGTCACTCACCAATAAGTATGACAATGTGCGTTTCCTCGCGTGTGCAAAGGCGATACAGCGATTGCAGAAAACGGGTGTTGATGTCGAGCTGTTACCTGAAGTCGAGATCGCCCCGTCTGCACTCGAGCAGATCATACGCCGTATGCAGGACGACTGGCAGTACATCAAGGCCTGATTTTCCCTCTTCAGTGTGTATCCACAGTATTGGAGTTGGTACGTAATTCTGCACCCTAATCCAGGCTAAATGAGAAAGCCGTCATTCCAGCGAATGCCTTGAACCATCGGAGATGGTTAGGGTATCCACAATGAAACGCGAAGCGGTTCTGTGGGCGCTGGAATCCATGTCTGATGCCATAAATGGATCCTGCGTTAGCATGCCCCTTTGGTATGAGCTCGGCATGACGAAGAGTTGATATGCTATGCTGGATGCATGTGTCAGCATGAAAGCAAGCAGTGTCCTCGTTGTGATGCAGAATTTGAATGCAAGGTAAACAATGTCCTGCGGTGCCAATGCGCGGGTATAAGCTTGAGCTCTCAACAGCGTGAAGCGATTGCCGATCAATTTGATGACTGTCTTTGCGCAGCTTGTCTGCATGAAATCAGTAGTGGTCTGTCTGTCATGCACAGTCTGATAAGCGCACGTTCGTAAAACGCTTACTTTCCAGTTAGTGTCTTGATGGCATCCACACGCCGCTCGTGAATGGCTTTTTTGATGGCTTCACCTTTCAAACCCTGCGCAACAATCTCTTTTGCATCGACGGTATTGGCTGCAACCAGTGCCTGCCTGAACAGGTCAGCCTGCGGGTAGTCACTGTCTTGCTTGCCCTTGCGGCCACGCGCATCGGCGGTGCAGGCAAGCAGGTAGTGTTCAAAACGATCCGGTTTACGGAATGCATCACTCGCCTCGAGGACCTTTAGGATGGTTGAGGCCTTGAGTTCTTCAGCACGATGACAGTGGGTGTGGTACTGGGCAGTCAGGCGTGCCAGGGCGCGGAAGTCATTCGGGACTTTGAACCGGTCACATAGCTGGTCAACGAGCTGGACGCTACGTTGTTCATGACCGATGTGCTGTGGCAACTGGTCTACGGGCGTTGTGGCCTTACCCAGGTCATGAGTCAGGGCAGCGAACCGTACCCTGGCATCATCACTGAGCAGGGCCGCTTGCTGCAATACCATCATCACATGTACGCCGGTATCGATTTCGCCGTGGTGCTTTTCAGGTTGCGGCACGCCATATAGGGCATCGATCTCAGGAAACAGTTTAGCCAGTGCCCCACAGCCGCGTAGAACCTTGAAGAAGGCCTGCGGGGTGTCTTCGGCCAGTGCCTTGCTGAATTCTTTCCAGACACGTTCCGGGACAAGCGCGTCGACTTCGCCATTTTCAACCATTTTGCGCATGAGAGCATTGGTGCCATGAGCGACTTTGAAGCCATATTTTGCAAATCGTGCTGCGAAACGGGCGGCGCGTAGTATACGTACGGGATCTTCACTAAAAGCGGGTGATACGTGGCGGAGCAGACCCTCGTCCAGGTCTTTGCGGCCTTCGAAGGGGTCAACCAGGTTTCCGTCGGCATCCTTGGCAATCGCGTTTATGGTCAGGTCACGGCGTAGCAGGTCATCTTCCAGGGTGACATCGGGTGCAGCGTGAAAGCTGAAACCCGTGTAACCGGGCGCTGTTTTCCGCTCGGTACGGGCGAGCGCGTACTCTTCCTTTGTCTCTGGATGGAGAAACACAGGGAAGTCCTTGCCGACCTGTTTGTAGCCAAGATCGAGCATTTGTTGGGGGCTGGCACCGACAACCACCCAGTCGCGCTCTTTAGGCTCGAGACCCAGTAATTGGTCGCGGACAGCACCGCCGACGAGATAGATTTCCATGGCGCTAGGATAGCATGAGCCTGCACAATCAGTGTGATACAGCGCTTATAAGCCATATCAAGGTGTCTATTAGTGTAATTTTGTTTGAAACGACAGCCCATCCTGTTGTACAACGAGCATCCTTGCGTGAAGCTGGTGCCATTGCGCCGCCACGTGAAAAGAATTTTGACTCAATATAAATGGAGAATTCCAAATGATTAAACCAGTTGGTGCCGATGAACTCATGCCGCTATTCGTCTATGACGATGCCAAGCATGATGCCCTGTCAAAAGAAGCTGAAGGCCTGCCTTCTGTTGTAATCAGCTCAGCTGCAGCAGGTAATGCTGTGATGATGGGTGCTGGTTACTTCACACCGCTGACCGGTTACATGAACGTTGCCGATGCAATGGGTTGTGCCGAAAACATGAAGACCACAGATGGTAAGTTCTTCCCTGTTCCAGTGTTGAACCTGGTGGAAGATGCTTCTGCTATCGAAGGTGCGACACGCATCGCCCTGCGTGACCCGAACGTTGACGGTAACCCTGTGATTGCTATCCAGGACGTTGAAGCCATCGAAGAAGTCAGCGATGAGCAAATGAAGGTCATGACCGACAAGGTTTACCGTACTGATGATGCAGAGCACCCGGGTGTCGCCGCATTCAACGGTGCCGGTCGTATGGCGATCTCTGGTCCTATCCAGGTCCTGAACTTCAGTTACTTCATTACCGAATTCCCGGATACCTTCCGTACTGCCGTTGAAATTCGTAACGACATCATGGAACGTGGCTGGAAGAAGGTTGTTGCCTTCCAGACCCGTAACCCAATGCACCTTGCCCACGAAGAACTCTGTCACATCGCCATGGACCGCCTTGGCTGTGACGGCCTCGTCATCCACATGTTGCTCGGTAAGCTGAAGCCAGGTGATATTCCTGCACCGGTTCGTGATGCGGCGATTCGCAAGATGGTAGAACTTTACTTCCCACCTAACAGTGCGGAAGTGACCGGTTACGGTTTCGATATGCTCTACGCCGGTCCACGTGAAGCCGTGCTGCATGCCTACTTCCGTCAGAACATGGGTGCCACACACTTTATTATCGGTCGTGACCATGCCGGTGTCGGTGATTACTACGGTGCCTTTGATGCACAGACCATCTTCGATGACGAAGTACCAGCGGGTGCGATGGAGATCGAAATCTTCAAAGCAGATCACACTGCATGGTCGAAGAAGCTCAACAAGGTTGTCATGATGTGTGAAGCCCCTGACCATGAGAAGGAAGACTTTGTCCTGCTGTCAGGCACCAAGGTTCGTGAAATGCTTGGTAACGGTATTGCACCACCGAAGGAATTCTCGCGTCCTGAAGTGGCTCAAATCCTGATCGACTACTACTCAAAGCTGTAATAGTCATTGCATGTTTGTGAAAAGCCCTGCTGGTGACAGCAGGGCTTTTTTTATGTCAGCCAAGATAACCCGGCACAATATCTTCGAGCGGCGTCGGTGTGCCAAAAATCTCCGGAAAACCCTCGCTGCAAACACTGTCGACGTGCAGAGATAAATAATTGTCATAACTCATCGGTTTACCCGGAAGCAAGCCGAGCATGCGTGCCTGCAAGGCCGACATACTCTCGTTTAATCCAAGGATGTATCGCTTGGTTCTACAGGTCTGTGCCGTGTACTGAACAAGTTCCTTGAGGGAATAGATCCTGGGGCCACACAGGTTGTAGCCCTGTCCGATCGTGTCGTCGTCATCCAGGGACATAAGAAAGGCACGTACGACATCATCAACGTAAACGGGCGCAAAACGCGCTTCCGGGCAGGCAAGCGGAAACACCGGCGCAAATTTAAGCAGTGATGCGAAGCGGTTAAAAAAACTATCGCCCTGACCAAAAATAATGGAGGGGCAAAACCAGGTGGTTGTAAGGCCATGGGTATTGGCCTTCGCAACAAGATTTTGTGCCTTGCCTTTACTAAACAGGTAGTGACTGGGTCCTTTCTCTGCATCGGCATGGAGCGCACTCATATGCAGCAGACGTGGCACCTCGTTATGTTCACAGGCACGAATGACTTTTTCGGTCAGGCTGACGTGCACGTGGTGGAAGCCGCTGCCATCTGAGCCGTGTTCGTTGAGAATGCCGACCAGGTTAATGACCGTACGGCAGCCTGTGATGAGGTGGAGCAAGGTGTCAACGTCATGGATATCGGCTTGACAGACCTCAACCCCGTCAACAGAGATCAGGGGGTGAGAGAGTGATTTATGACGTGTCGGAACGCGAACAATATTGCCACGCCCGGCTAGCGCAAGGGCAAGCTGGGTGCCGACAAAGCCACTGCCGCCAAGGATGCAAATCCTGTCAGTCATAGTTTGAGCATAGATAACTTTACCGGGTAGGAATACACGCAAGACATAGGGTTTTGTTAGCTCAGTCTATGTTCAGCGCGGCCAGGTCGAGCCTGCCATCCTTAACGGGAGGGCACCAGTAGTAGCTGCCTGTGACGGGTTGGGTAAAGCGAAACAAGGCATCGGCTGTTCCGTCTTCAAGGCCGACCATGCGTTTAAGTATGGCTTCAAATGCATCGAGTGAATGGCCGAAGGCAACGAACATCAGGCCTTCTGTTGCGCCATCACTCCAGGGCATGGAGCGACGCAGCATAAAGGCTTCAGGGCTAAAACTTTCTTGTGCAGCGCGTTTGACGTGGGCGGATTCAGGTGCTTCATCAAACTCTTCGTTATCACTAATATGGCGGCCGATAATGTCATCACGTTCGTTAACATCCAGGCTATCGAAATAATCCAGGTCATGTAGCCACTGCTGTACCGCGACAAAACTGCTTCCATCTAACCCTGGCCCTGAATCGGTGACAATAGCAGCACGGATCGCATCATCACCGTTTGGATTTTCGGTGCCATCGACATAGCCAGATAAGTCGCGGTTGTCATCATACTGGAAGGCGTCAACGATCGAGATAGGCTCGAATGCGCTTGCGAGTAACTGTGACAGCTGGCGCCCCTTATGAAGTAACTTGCCACGATCGTCGCCGCGCAGCCAACACCATAGAGATGCGGGTGTTGAGGGGACCTCGATAGCCTTGCCCGTCAGTGCAGGAAGGTTTCGCATACCCGGTATCTCGGCATCGAGCGAAGCGAGTAGGGCAGAACCGAAACCGACAACCAGTTCATCATTGTTAAAATGATCAGAAACTGATCGCAGGGCATGACGTGGATCGGTATCTGGCAGCAGACTGAAGGTCATATAACGTGCAAGTGCGGTCTCATTTGCAACGATGCCGGGCTGGATCGGTAACATAGCTTCTTCCTTGTTGGTACATCGAACCTACAGACAGTGTAATCGTGATTCGCGCCAGATGAAACATCGTCTTCATCGTGTAATAGTATTCTCGTAAATCTAACCGATGCGATATGATCTGTAGCATGGGAACACGGACCTACTCATTTATTATTCTATTGGTAATCACCTTACTTGGCGGCTGTGCCGAGCTGCAGTATTACGGGCATGCGGTATCTGGTCAGCTCGAGGTGCTGGAGAAGCGCCGCCCTATCCCGGAGGTGATTGCCGATCCAGCGACGACCTCGGACGTGAAGCAGCGCCTTGAATACATTGAGCAGGCGCATGCATTTGCGATTAAGGAATTGTACTTACCCGACTCGGACAGTTTTCGTTCCTACAGTGATGTCGAGCGGCAGTACGTACTGTGGAACGTGTTTGCGACCCCCGAGTTATCGCTACAAACTAAGCAGTGGTGTTACCCGGTACTCGGATGCCTTGGTTACCGCAGTTATTTTAACGAGGCCTATGCGCAAACGGTGGCGAAACAACTCGTGACCGAGGGGTGGGATGTGCATATTGCACGTTCGCCAGCCTATTCAACGCGTGGTTTCTTTGCAGATCCCGTGTATAACCCAATGCTGCGTTACCCGGAGCTTGATATTGCCGCCATTCTTTTCCATGAACTGGCACATGAAAAGATCTATATGCAGAATGATTCACAGGCAAATGAATCTTTTGCCGTCGCCGTCCAGTTTGAAGGTATACGACGCTGGCTGGATCATAAAAATCAACCTGGACGGTATGCCCGTTACAAGATTAGTGAACGGCGTGATGAAGAGTTTGTTGCTTTACTCAATCAATACCGTGGGGAATTAGACGCACTTTATCGAACCAATAAATCGGATGTTGAGAAACGAAAGGAAAAACTACGTATCTTCGCCGAACTAAAAACGAGCTACGAAAGCCTGAGACAAAGCTGGGAAGGTTACGCGGGGTATGATCACTGGTTCACAAAACCGCTCAATAACGCGGTGCTTGCACCCGTAGGTACGTATCATGGTGATGTCGAAGCATTTGAGCAATTGCTTCACGAAAAAAACAATAACCTGCAACAGTTTTACCGTGAAGCGCAACGCTTATCGGAGTTATCCATGCATGAACGTCGTAAAGCACTTCAAGTGTTGCACAGGCGATATCGTGATCGTAACTAGACGACTAAAAATAAATTCCGGGTAGACTACTCATCAAAGACGACACGGTTACGTCCACCTTCTTTCGCCGCGTATAACGCAGCATCGGCGGCACTAATCATGTTGTCGAGCGAATCATGCAGATTAAACGTCACGCCAATGCTGATCGTGATATTGATGGTTGTATCCTCGACCTGTAAGGGTGTGTCTGAAATGGCTTCTCGTATACGATTAAACAGCATATTCGCTGTTTCCAGGTTAATATTAGTCGCGATCGCGCAGAATTCTTCGCCACCCATCCTGACAAGCATGTCGGAGGAGCGTAGCTGTTCTTCGAGTATCCTGGAGACATGATTCAGGGCCAGATCGCCGATATGGTGACCCCAGGTGTCATTGATCTTTTTAAAGTGATCAATGTCGAACATGGCCGTTGAGATAGTAATATTTTCCCGTTTCGCATTGTCGTAAAGCTTGGTGCCCGCCTCAAACAGGTATTTGCGGTTATACATGCCAGTCAGGTGATCCCGAATTGCCGCATCACGAACGTTTGCAAAGTTTCGAACAGAATCAATATTGTTGCCGAGACGGCAAAAGAACTCTTCGTTCCTGAACGGTCGAATCATGAAGTCGTTTGCGCCTGATTTAAGCAGGGTTGCGGGAAGGTCATTATCCGTTGATGACGAGATAGAAATAATGGCGAGTTCTTCGCGTGAGTATTGCTCACGTACTTTTAGAATGAATTCATCCCCATTGAGTCCTGGCATCATATAATCTGTAACGATCAGTTTGATATCGGGGTTTTCTTCCAGTAGTTGTAAACCGAGCTCTGCAGACTTTGCTGTATAGGTGCGGAAGTGATGAAGCTTCAATAATATTTTCAGGTATTCACGTGTTTCGGGACTATCGTCGACAACAAGTGCCTTGGTGCTTTTGTTTTTCCAGATGCGATCGATAAGTGTGATCAGGTAGCGCATCTCAGTCCTGTTCTTTTTGACGATGTAATCGATGATAGGCTTGGCAGCCATCAAGTCATGCATGTCTTTACTGACCGAGCCTGTCAGGACAATAACCGGCAGGTTCTCTGCCAGTACAGCATCAACAATCTCACCGTGCGGTGCATCAGGAAGATTAAGATCGAGCACTGAAAGAAATATTTCAGATTTACGACTGGAGATAACCTCCATGGCCTCAGACATATTACTAACCGCAATCGTATCAAGGTGTAATTCGTTCGAGATATGATAGGCAACAAAATCACGGATAGCAGTATTGTCTTCTACGATGAGGATATGTCTTTTTTCCATAGCCTGGTGGCGTCCTTATAAGCCTTGTTACTCATGAAGATATCAGGGAAAACTCAACAACCTAACTATATCAATGAATGTTTTCGTTATCATGTAACCTTGGCTATTTAATGGGAAACAAACGCTCTATAACCTTAAGACCTCGGGGTGATTTTTGACATATGCAGGTTTATGGGCGTAACGGGCTGACCGAGATGTTTCTCAAAGATAGAGGTCGTCGACAGGACCTTCTTGACGTATTTACGTGTTTCCTTGAAGGGAATTGTTTCTATCCAGATGTCGGCAGGGGTGCTGGTTGATTCAGGTAACCAGCTTTTGACACGTTGCGCACCCGCATTATACGAGGCAGTGGCAAGGACCTTATGGCCCTTGTTGATATCCAGTACGCGTTTCAGGTGAGCCGTACCAAGACGAATATTCTTATCAACATTGAGTATCTCGTGTTGGTTGCGTAAGCGCAGGCGCAGGGTTCGTGCTTCCAGGCGCGCCGTGCCGGGCATGAGTTGCATAAGGCCGAGCGCCCCGGCATGGGAACGTGCATCGGTCATATAGGCGCTTTCCTGTCGTAATATGCCATAGACCCAGGCCGGCTCAATCCGGTTCCGATTGGCATGACGTAAGACCTTTTTCTCAAACACTATTGGGTAGCGCAGTTTCAGGTCATCAAGTGTTTTTGTGCGACCAATTGTAAACACGGCACGATCGTGCCAGCCGAGTTTGCTTGCCAACACAGCGGCAAGCTGTAATTGCCGTGGTTTCATAGATTTAATCGCACGCTGCCATTCACGGCGGCCATCGATGGTCATGCCTATTTTGTAGAGTTCTTCGGCGCGTGCAATGCCAGGGATTTTTCTCACACGCTCGAGCTCGTCCTTATTGGCATCAAGTGGACTGCCGTCCAGTGCATAAGGAACACCAAGCCTGTCTGCCGCGAGCAGTCCCTGGTAACTAAAACGTTTCGCAAGCCGGGCATAGAGGGTTTCAGACTGTTGTTTGCGACCAAGTTTATCGAGGGCACGAGCTTGCCAGTACTGCCAATTATTTTCATTCTTTCTTGATGCAGGCAATGCATCGATAGCTTTGAGCACAGATGACCAGTTGTTATTGTTGAGTGCACTGCGTATACGCCAATCCTGGACAGTCAGGTCATCCGCCTGTTCATTCACTTTAGTGAGCATTGGCAATGCTTCGGGTATGCGTTGTGTTGCCGCCGAGATGGCGATACGCCGATGGGTCTTTTGGCGAGCCTTATCTGTAAACGAGTAACGTTTTTGTATTGTTTGCCAGCGTTTCGCCGCTTCAGCAGCATCAATGCGTGCCAAGCGCTCTACGCCGTGGAGAACGATTTCACGAACCAGTGTTGTATCCGCGTGAAAGTGTTTATGAGCAAGCATCTTTGCAGGTTGACGATACATGCGACGCCAGCGTTCTACCCACTTTCGTTCTGAGGGGCCAAGAAAGCGCGCCAGGTATTTGGCAAGGTTGGGGCGGCGTTTATGCATCGCAAGCTTGATGCGTTTCCATATCAGCTGTGGTGTGGCGGCACCACTGGCACGCCAATTAGCAAACACCTTGTCACATGCCCGGGGTTGAGATTTACCGACCAACCAGAGTTTCTCGACAGCGGTGTGAGCGGCCTTTGTTTGACCGGTCTTTTGCAGCGCCAGAGCCCGGTAACAGGCGAGCTTGGTACTCCTGAGGTCTTTATAGTTGTCGAGGAATAACTGCCAGCGGCCTTGTCGGGCCAGCTTGTGCAGCCATTTTGCACGCAAGCGACTGGAAATGGGTGAATCTTGATGTTCTTTAAAAAAGGCTCGGTATTTTTTGACTTGAGGTTTGTGTAACTGTCGTCTCAGGTATTCGTAGTCCAGGTAGCCTTTTAAAACATAATTATCGAGGCGTTTGCGGAGCTTGCGAAATTTGCTAATGGCACCTTTTCGTACAGCATGACGCGCATCCCTGAAATCTTCGCGTTGGGTTTCAAGTGTCGATTTAGCGAATGCCGGTGGCGCGATGACGAACAATGTCGCAATTGATATGAAAAGGACAATTTGCTTCATAGCGTCTTTTATTTGTCTGGCGATGTTGTCATGCATGCTTCCCATATACTGAGTATAAACCTTGCACACGTCCAGAGCAGTAAGCATATTGCTTGATTTGTCCTGCCTGACTGGATTAGCCTGAAACTATGAGTAAACCTGCTACTTTGCGCCGCAGCCTGTCCCTGACAATGGTCACTTTTTATGGCCTGGGTACGATCATTGGTGCAGGGATCTATGTACTGGTCGGTAAAGTGGCCGGAGAAGCAGGTGTGTTCACGCCGGCGGCTTTCCTGGTGGCGGCCTTATTGGCGGCGTTTACGGCGTTTAGCTATGCCGAACTTGTATCACGCTACCCACGCAGTGCGGGTGAGGCTGTGTATATCGAGCGTGCCTTTAACTGGCCGGCACTGGCACGATTTATTGGCTTATTGATTATCGCTGTAGGGATAGTCTCGACCGCCACTCTTGCCAATGGTTTTGTTGGTTACCTTGATCGCTTCATCGAATTACCAGCCTGGATGACAATCTCGGTGTTGTTGATTGGACTGGGCATGCTCGCCGGGTGGGGCATCAAGCAATCAGTGGTGTTTGCCTCACTGCTGACCATTGTCGAAATTATCGGCCTGGCGATTGTGTTGTGGGCAGCGCGGGACGTTGTGATTGAACTGCCTATGCATGCTCACACACTGATCCCGGATGCCAATGCCTTGAGCTGGCAGGGGGTATTGTTGGGTGCCTTTATTGCCTTTTATGCCTTTATCGGCTTTGAAGACATGGTCAATGTCGCCGAGGAGGTCAAGGATGCGAGTCGTACGGTACCGTTGGCGATTATGCTTGCACTGGTTATTACCTCGTTACTTTATGTCGTCGTTGCCATGACGGCCGTGGCCGGTCTGCCGCTCGATCAGTTGGCCAGTAGTGAAGCACCGCTTGCAGATATGTATACCCATTTCTCGGGGCAGCCTGCGACTGTGATTGTTATTATTGGTTTGTTGTCGGTACTCAATGGCATCCTCGTCCAGATCATCATGGCGACACGCGTGCTCTATGGCATGAGTGCCCAGGGTTGGTTGCACCAGTGGTTCTCGCGCGTGCATATCGGCACACGGACACCACTCAATTCGACGCTGGTAGTGACACTAGTCATTTTGGTCATGGCCTTGTCATTTCCGCTGGTAACACTGGCAAAAATAACGAGCTTTATTACCCTTATCGTGTTTTCGATGATGAATGCTGCGTTGTGGCGACTGAAGCTTATATATAAAGATCATGATGGTTTCACAATCCCCTTGTTCGTACCTGTACTCGGTACGTTTGTTTCTGCGAGTTTCGTGATCTATCAGTTTGTGCAGATTGCGAACTAGGTGGAGGGACTTTTCGCTGAATGGTCGATCTACCTGGTGCTGGGCATGTTTGCGGGCACCATTGCCGGCCTGTTGGGTGTGGGGGGCGGGCTTATTATTGTGCCGGTGCTGGTATTTATTTTTACTGCTCACGATTTTGCCCCTGAGATTATTGTTCACCTCGCGGTTGGCACCTCACTGGCAACCATCATCGTCACATCAATTTCATCTGCACGTGCGCATCATCAACATGGTGCAGTGCTATGGGCAGTATTCCGGAAATTGGTGCTGGGCATCGTGGTGGGGACCTTGATCGGTGCCGCGATTGCTGACCTGATGAAAACAGCGTCCTTACGCATATTTTTCGGAGTGTTTGAGCTGCTTGTCGCGACGCAGATGGCATTGAATATCAAACCAAATCCACACCGACAGTTGCCAGCCTTTCCCGGAAGTACTGCTGCCGGTAGCATGATTGGTTCGATCTCGGCGATTGTCGGGATTGGCGGCGGCACCATGACGGTACCGTTTCTTGTTTGGTGTAACACGTCGATGCAAAAGGCCGTTGCGACATCGGCAGCGGTCGGTCTTCCGATTGCCATAGCAGGGGCAACCGGTTTTCTTGTCACCGGGTTGAATGAACCCAATCTACCCGACTATGCCGTGGGTTACATTTACCTGCCGGCACTGCTTGGGATTGTCGCGACCAGCATGCTGTTTGCACCGCTGGGGGCACGGTTGGCACATCGGTTACCCGTTCCGATACTGAAAAGGATTTTTGCAATGCTGATCGCAGTGCTTGGTGTGCGCATGTTGCTGGGAGCGTAATATGAGTATCGAGCGACAGCAGTTATTATAGTCTAACCTTGTTCGTATATATGTTTTCTAGACTGTAGCCTGAACAGACGTTAATTTAAAAAACGTTTCAAGGGGCTCAGGTTTATGAACAGCATAGCCCTGTATATAATCAATGCCGAGGTTAGCCACGGCGACCTGGATGGCATGGTTTTCGACATACTCGGCAATGGTCTTCAGTCCCATGACATGACCTATCTGGTTAATGGCATCGACCATAGCAGCGTCGGCCGAATCGCTCAGCATATCACGAACGAAGCCACCGTCTATTTTCAGGAAATCAACATTGAGATTTTTCAAGTAAGCAAAGGAGCTCAGGCCACTTCCAAAATCATCAAGTGAGAACATGCAACCCAGCTTTTTTAGCTCGACGATCATAGTCGAGGCGTTCTTCAGGTTTTCAATCGCTGCGGTCTCGGTAATTTCAAAGCACAACATCTCAGGACGAACACCTGAGCTTTTAATTTCATTAACGAGGAACTCCAGGAACTCCGTCGAGTTGACTGACTGGCCGGAAAGATTAATGGAGAAACGCGTATTCGCAACACGACTGGCTTGTTCGCGGATAAAATAGAGTGCATTTTTTATCACCCATTTATCGACCCGTTGTATAAGGTGAAAACGTTCTGCGGCGGAGATAAATGTCAGGGGTGCAATGATTTGACCTTTTGTATCCAGCATTCTAACCAATAATTCATAGCCCTGGATATCTTCCTCCTGGTTATTAATATTTAATATCTTCTGGCAATACAGGGTAAAGCGATTGTCTTCCAGGGCAGAAGAAATATCTGATACAAGCTGCATTTCACTGCGGCGAATAGCGTGTTCTTCATCATCGGCAACATGAACATGCACGTGGTTACGTCCTTTTTCCTTGGCAATATAGCAGGCCACATCAGCGGCACTAAGGATCTCGGTCATACTTCTACTTTCACTACTGATAGCGACAACGCCAATACTGGCACCGAGTTCGAAGTGCTGGCTTTCCCATTCAAATCTAAACTCTTTGACGTGCTGGCGAATGTCGTTAGCGATAACCTCGGCACGTTGAAAATCGCAATTCATTAACAAGACACCAAATTCGTCACCGCCCAGCCTTGCCAGTGTGTCTGTATCACGTACTTTGCTTTTCAACATGGCGGTCAATTGTTTAAGCAGCTCATCACCGGCAAAGTGCCCACAAGTGTCGTTAACAATCTTGAATTGATCCAGGTCCATGTAAAATAGCGCATGGTTACGATTTTCAATTTGAGCAGAAGCAATGGCCTCATTGAGACGCTCTTCAAATTCAACGCGATTGACAAGACCTGTTAAAGAGTCATGGCGTGCCTGGTAGGCCATTTGTCGTGCAAGCTGGCGGGCACTGCTGACATCATGAAATACTAGAATGACACCAATAATTTCGTTGTTACTGTTGCGGATTGGCGCGGCACTGTCTTCAATAGCAAATTCCTGGCCATCCTTGCGGACGAGTACAGTATGGTTTGTTAGACCGACAGTAGCACTACTCTCAAGACATTTCTTTACCGGGTTTTGGACAATCTCACGGGTGATCTCGTGTTGAATCTTGAAGACTGTTTCAAGCGGCAGGTTAGTCGCGTCACTATTGCTCCAGCCAGTCATTTTTTCAGCTACTGGGTTCATGAATTCCACGTTACCGGCAATGTCAGTTGTGATTACACCATCACCAATGGAATGGAGGGTCACCTGGATACGTTCTTTTTCTTCGGTGAGTTTTTCTTCAGAGTATTTTAGTTGTTCTATTCGATCACGAATGGCAATGGTCATTACGTTGAAGTTGTCGGCAAGTTGCCCAACTTCATCTTCACAATATTTGTCAACAGGGTTATTGTAATCGCCACTTGCCACACGCCTGGTGGCGTTAATAAGTAAGTAGATATGACGGGTAAGAAAATAGCCTGCAATTCCGAGTAAAAGGATAGAAATAATCACTTCAGCTGAGGCGATAATAAAACCTTGCCCAATAAGATCTGAGCGTGCCTCAATGGATTCATTCAGGGATATCCCGAAACGAACTTCACCAACTTGCAAGTCACTCAGTGTCAACGGACTTGCATAGTCGTATACGCCGTCTTCAAATGCGCTATCAACATTGCTATCAATAGCGGGTAAATGCTCTGATGTTACGTCACCTACACTGGTATAAAAGTCTCCGTTTTCATCGAGAACGATAATATATTTTAGGTCTGAGTCACCAGCTTTGACGAGTTTAATGAGTGTCTCGTTCATCGAAACGTAATCGCGCTCAAACATATACAGGCTTAAGGCGCCATCCAGCAGGGGAGATACATCTTCGACTAATGACTCTGCGTGATGCTCGATAGTTTTATCCATAAGCCGCATGCTGTTGCCGAGCAGCAGGCCAAGCATACAGACCTCAACGATGATGCTGATTGCGACCAGCTTGAGGCGCAATGATTGATTTCTAAACCAGGTTAACAAACTACTTTCCTCGGTTAAGGCTGTTTCTTTTTCTTCAGGTGGTTGGCAATAAATGGGTCGAGCTCTTTTTTCTCTTTATCGTCAAGAATATCAAAGCGATTAAACCCTGTTTTTTCTAAATATTGCTTACCATGAGGTGTGTGATGAACATCGAGCAGAGCGCGCTGAATCACATGGAAGTCGCTCTCAGGCACGTTACTGGAAGCCATCACCAAGAATCCCGGTGCAGCAGGTGTTTTGCCAATGGCCCTGATACGCTCACGTTCTTTTTGGCCAATCTTCTGCCACAGGAGGATGCCTGGAACAGATGCTTCGCTTTCTCCGCGCAATGGCGCGTACATGGCGTTGTTATGCGTCTTGGTGAAACGCAGAGAAATGTTTTCCCCGTTTTTTAATCCAAGGCTTGCCAGTTGTTTCTCAGCCATTTGAGTGACCAGTGCTTTACGACCAACCATGGTAATCGTTTTTCCTTTCAGATCTTCAAGACGCTGAATGCCTGAGTCCTTTGCAACCAGGTAGACACCTTGGATAGCATGCATGGTATGGACAATGGGACGATAACCATCTCGGACTTCGGCAAGCCTGCCGAGGTGCGGTGCTGTCATGATGATGTCGTACTGTGATTGTTTGGTGCGTTGGATAAATTTTTTAAAGCTTGGAGCACTTACGAGTATGACTTTACGCTCCAATGCTTCCGATAGTATCTTTTTGAAGTCATTATGAAACTTCACCATTTGCCCAGGACTGATATAGGGGAAAATACCCAATGTAATGGGGTTGTCCTTAGGTGTGCTGGCATTGCTTATTGGTGAAAGGGTTAGCAGGTATGCAGCAATGATGAACAGCGACTTCCGTAAAATCAGGAGCATAAGATGACTCCTCTGTGAAGAGCGTTGGCTGAGCAGTTGTATGTAACCATGTTAAGTCCAGACTGATATAGAGCATTCATGAATAGGGCAGCTACGACTATTTCCCTATAAAAAATGCAAATTTGTCGGACTACCACCCGCACTATACAAACCTAGCCTTATCGTGCTGGAAAAAACACCACGAAAAATACGAATTAACAAATGTTCACATTATTAGGGTGATAATCACAAACTGTCATGGGACAGCTTCTTGTCGTGAAGGGTGCGCGTATGCGCGCGGTTAGAAAAGGCTTGTGAATAGTAGGGCTATTCATGCCATACTTTAACGATGTCTGGATAATGAAGAAGTCGAGATGGACGTGAAGAATTATTTCTTAAAGATGCGTGGCGGTAAAAATTGCCCACCTCGTGCACCCTGGCACGAAATTTTCTGGTCAACATTGGGTGCATTCTTAGGCATCTTGGCGATTTACGTGATTGGCCATCTTCATGACCTGAAACTGGAAGACTCTCTATTCCTGGTCGGTTCATTCGGTGCAACGGCCGTATTGGTGTATGCCATCCCACTCAGCCCCTTTGCACAGCCCCGTAACCTGGTTGGCGGGCACCTTTTATCAGCCATCGTTGGGGTGAGCTGCGCATTGTTTTTACCAGACAATACCGCCATTGCAGCGGCTTCAGCCGTGGCACTGGCCGTATTGGTTATGCATATCAGCCGGACATTACATCCACCCGGTGGTGCAACGGCCCTCATTGCAGTCATGGGAAGTGAGCATATCCATGTGCTGGGTTATTGGTATGTACTCAGCCCCATTGGCTTGGGCGTCTTGATAATGCTCATCATTGCCGTTGTGATGAATAATCTGTCCCAGCATCGTCGATATCCACAATATTGGTGTTAGGACAGCAGGGGGAATTCACTGGTTTTATTCATAAAACCTGTAAACAAACTTGCTGAAGTCATTATTTATCCTACACTTTCTTGACATAAACAGAATAACAACCTTGGTTTGTGCAAATAATGGGCGAGTGTGCTGAATAATGGCGATGGAGCGTATAGGCGTAGGTGAATTCCTGGTAGGCCAGACACTCAGGTACCCTGTCTATGATGATTCAGGTAACGTATTGTTAAATAAGGGTACTCGTATCGATACCCATGCCCAGCTTACGTCATTGATAGAACAAGGGATGTACCGTTCCAGCGGTGGTGAGCCTGTGCCGGTCGATAATTCTACGTCAGCAACACAACCACCTGAGTCTGAAAAAACCTTCGCCTTTGATACCCTGCGTGAGATAGCAAACAGGCTGCCAGCCCTGTTTGAGCTGATAATTGCGGCTAAACCTGATGCTCATGGCCGTCTCAAGCGCACCGCGTTCGAGATCCAGCGTGTTTGCCAGTCAGATGCGGATATGGTGCTTGCGACCATCCATCTTTGTCATGATTGTGAATATACCGTCTATCACCCTATGCAACAGGCCATCCTTTGCGAGATCGTTGCGTCGGGTATGGGGATTTCAGCAGACATGCGTATCAGCATGATCTCGGCGGCGCTGACTGCCAACATCTCGATCATCGAATTACAGGAAACCTTGCATAGCTATAGCGGGACGCTTAGTGAAGAACAACAGGTTGCTATCCAAAAACACCCAATCGAAAGTATCAAGATACTGCGAGCAGCCGGGGTGGATGATCCGGTCCTCATTAATGCTGTGCTACATCATCATGAGAACATTAATGGGGGAGGCTACCCACAACATCTTGATGGTGAGAAAATCAGCCTTGCGGCCTGTTTTCTTGCGGTGGCCGACCGCTATAGTGCAATGGTATCCGGTCGTTCATACCGAGGCCCCTTGAGTGCAAAGGATGCCCTGCGTGAATTCTTCATCCAGCATAAAGGCGTCTTTCACGAAGAGATAGCGCTGCGTTGTATTAAGGAACTTGGCATATATCCGCCTGGAAGTTTTGTGAAACTGGCTAACGGTGAAACAGCGGTGGTTATACAGCGCTGTAGCGAAGACAGTATGACGCCGAAAGTGAGCAGCTTTATGAGTCCGACCGGCAGTCTGTACATGAATCCATTCTCGCGTGATTGTGCAGAGAGTGAATATGCTATCCAGGAAAGTTGTTTGTATGAGGGGTACGATAAATTGAACTGTCGCTCACTGTGGAATTTTGACGACTGAGCGGATGTAGTTGCTAGTTACAACTTGTGGCATAAAAATTAATGCACTGAAGACGTTACAAAGAGTTTCTTATCATGGGACGTTATCGCCCACCTGCACCGAAAAAATCACCCTACATTACCTTGGAAGGTCATCAGCGATTGAGTGATGAGCTTGAAGCGCTCTGGCCTGCACGCCGCGAAGTCGTCTCGGCGTTGTCAGCTGCGGCTGCAGAGGGTGATCGTTCTGAAAATGCCGAATACATTTACAGAAAGAAACAACTTCGTGAAATGGACAGGCGCATTCGCTACCTGCAAAAACGCCTTGATGAATTAAAGGTGGTCGACAATACACCGTCCGATCCAAACAAGGTTTTTTTCGGTGCCTGGGTCGAACTCGAGGATGATGAGGGTGAGATCGTGACATACCGAATTGTTGGCCCAGATGAGTTTGATGAACAGGTTGACTACATCAGTGTCGACTCACCTGTTGCTCGTGCCTTACTTGGAAAATCACTCGACGATGATGTTAGCGTTGCGGCACCCAGTGGCAAGATTGATTACATCATTAGTAATGTGCGGTACGATTAGATTAATTAATAGACAGGGTTAACAAGGTTGACAGGATGTCAGTATGATGTGCTTCTATAAATCAATAGTTAACCGAAACAATACGAGAAGTGAGTGTCCGCTGTCGACCCGAAGCAGACTGTTAGAGAAATCTAATATAGGGGGGCAATCGACTCAAAGCGAACATCCAGAATTGCAAAATAATATATTGTTCTAGTCCCAACTAAAATCACTATGTCATTGATATTATAAAAACCAAATTTATTAACCCCCTAAACGTGCGTTTTAAAAACGACATTTAGGTCCAATGATTATTGTTAAGCATTCAATATGAAAATATACACACTAATACTTGTTGCTCTCAGCTTATTTAGTCAAGCTGCCTGTTCTGACCAAAGTGCGGAGTCATACTTCAAGGATGGTCTTTGGGCGCTTAATAATGATGATGTAAAAGGTGCAATAAAAAATTACAAAGTGGCGATAGAGATTAAGCCAAATTATCATGAGGTCAGACATAGACTTGCTTTTATTTTAATAGAGGAAAAGAAATTAGATGAAGCAAAATTTCACTGCGACTATTTGATCGAAAATAATGCCTTGGAATTCTCACCACACTATTGTATTGGATTAATTCATTTTGAAAATAATTCTTTTAAAGCAGCAGCAAACTTCTTAGAAAAGCAAATGAAGTTCGATCCTGGTTCAGTTGGTCCATCAATATGGTTGGCAAAAGCATACATAAAACTGAAGCGATTTGAAGATGCTGAAAAATCTTTGCTACATGAAAAAAGTAGAGAAGACTATGATATAGAGTACAATAGACTTATGGGAGAGATCTTATTAGGTCAAGGTGATGACAAAAAAGCACAAGTTTTTCTTTCAAGGGCCAAGTCTTTATATCGGGAATATTCGAAATAAATGCTTAACAAGTTAACCCACAGGGTCGCCGTGGCTTCAAGCGTTATTGACGGTCCGCTGTTGGCCGTAAGCAGAATAAAGAAAAGAGCCATGTATTACACGCAAAGATGTAAAGTACATAAAAAGTCACGATGCTTTCGAACCAGCATTCATAAAGGTAGAAATAATGGAAAGTAGATTATTTAAGAGTGTCATTTTTTCAGTATTATTATTGTCGTTAAGCTTGACACAAGGTTGCACATCAACACGCGGACCTATTAATTCTCCTGAATTTGAACGTTTAGTAATAAACTCATCAGATGAGAAGGTATTGCTATTTGGTCCTGGAATAATCCTGCCGGGTGTAGATGGTTTTGAATTGTTTTCAAATATTTTGTATTCAAACCAAAATCAACCGGGCAACTCAGCAGGTAAAGGGGTGTTAGTTTGTTCGGATAAAAGCTTTTCTTTATATAAATGGGATAAAAAGAACAAAAAATACAATAAAGACAAATCAATTCACTACAAGGACATGCAATTACTGGAATTGCGAAAATTTGGGCTTGGTACCAGGATAGTAATAAGTGACAATTCTCTTGGTATTTATAGCTATGAATTTGTAGAGCCAAATGAATCATTCATAGATGCAAATAAGAATGAGCAGGCATATAAGTTAATGTGGAAATTAAAAAATGAAAATAATTAAAACGCTACTGTTATGTGTTGCATTATTTGGAATTACTGCATGTTCTTCGACATATAGCCTGGAGGAAGGCAAATATATTACATCTCAGTCTAATGAAGGATATAAAAAAAAGACAATTAAGAAAAAAACGGATTTGTCTCAGTTCAGGAAGCTTCTGTATTTCGAAACAAATATGGTAAACAGTGAATACAGAGCTAAATTCCTAGAAAGATTAAGAAATATAAAATTCTTTCAGCGAGTACACGATGATAGGTATATAGATACATCCGTATATGAAGAAACCAACATATATCCAGTCAAGGACAAGAATATCAGGAAGGCCTACTTGGATGCTCAATATAGCGATTATCTTATTTTAGAGGTTATTGTAAAAAAAACAGGGTCTTATGAATATGAAATTAATATGACAGCTAAAACCAATAAGAGTGATGATTTATTATTTGTTTATAAGGACAAGCAGAAGCTGTTTGTCACTACGATAAACGATGCACTGTTTAATAAATCGCTAAATACATTTAGTGATTGGGTGACTTCATTGGAACATGGCTCAATATAGATATTTGCTGTCAAAATAATAATGCGAGCGATTGCTGCTGGCCGGAAGCTGCCGGTTACGACCCTTTGCAAACTGTTAGAGAAATCTAATATAGGGGCAAAACAGACCCGAAGCGGTGACTCAAAAACGGATAGAATTTTTCAATTTACATATGAAGATTGCACTGTTTATTAATTAATATAGGCACGATAAAAACAAATATGTCTTTGATTTAATCAATCGAAATTATTAAGGGGCCTAAAAAGCCTTTTAGTAACGGGCCTTTTTAGGCCCCTAAATATAGTTATGTGTTTTAGGGAAAACGGGTAGTCCACTACAAAGTGAACGCTCATTACAAACTACTCAAACAAAATATTGAATAGGTAAAAAATGACACCAAGGCCAATATGGTATTTTTTTATATCTTCAGTTTGGGTATTTATGGGGTGGCTTTTATACCATGGTGTAAGCGACATCATAAATTATAAAGAGGTACTTGCGCAAAATCCCGCATATGTTGCTACAGGAAATTCCAGGCGGTTATTGCTGGGGTGGATCGTTATGTTTGGAATGGAATTTTTTTTATGGTACAAATTTTTTCGATATCCTAGAGGTGGTGCAAGAGTCTTCGCAGCCTTTATGGGGATAACTGTAATTTTAATTATATTCATAAGTTATATTTCAGCTGACTTAGAGTCGCCAGGCGCGAAAATGCCTTCGCTATGGTTATTTTGGTATATTGGATCAGGTCATTTATCATTTGCAGTATTTGGAAAAGATAAGCGCGTAACAGAATCAATTTTTATATCTTATAGGCGAAATATAAAAAAATAACAGCTTCCTCTGTTCGTAAGCAATCATCGGGAAATTAAAAAACAACAATGAAACACATAACAAGACACTCCATTTGATTCACAAAAGCGACGCTTCGCTTGCTTTTGCTCTCGACTGAGCTTAAACGCTATTGACTGGCAGCAGACTGTCGTCATTCCTGCGAAAGCAGGAATCCATATGAAACTTAAAAAACCTGGATACCAGCTTTCGCTGGTATGACGGGAATTGGTCGGATTACAGGGAGGTCTTCATGATCAGGTTTACATTGAAAGTATTGGCTTTAACTTTATGCCCGTTCCTTACCGCATGTGAAAAATCCCCGACACCTGTTCAAATAAAGATTGTCGACGACCTTATACAGTCCCAAATTGATATACCCTATGTCGAACAAAATTGGGAAAGTGCACGTGAACGCCTTGCGAAGGACGGAGAAACACCTGAGCAAGCGGCAGACAGAAACAAAAAACTCTACTCAGATATTCATGACTTTCTGATTGAGCTGCAACAAAAGCCTTATTCAGAAAAGAAGGTCTGGGCGATACGTCACATGGAGTTGGAACTTGAAGGGCTAGAGCGTGGCATTACATTTTTGAGATCACGTGATGAAGATACCAATGCAATAGTTGCCAGGTATGACGCATTGAGCCGTATGTTGGCGAAACTAAAATAATCCCTCAAAGACAGTCTGTGTATAGGATCTATGCCCGGCTGCAGTTTCTCTAAGTGCATTTTATGTGACTAATAGTGTCATTTTATAGACCTTATTAGTTACAGGTTATGTTATTCAAGTTATATAGAACGTTAGTCGATAGATTATAAGTTAAGACATTTTAAAAGTTATCAATTACTGTATTTGAAATGGCGAAACGGAGATAAGGGGTCCGATGTACTGTGCAGATACGTAAAAAAATAACACTGAGCATGCTGATAACGGCCATATTACCGTTGGCTTTTTCAATCGGCCTGGCACTTTGGCAGAGTACCAATATAGCGACTAACCTGACCCTCGATGCCGCCCAGGGCAGACTTGATACCGCGGCTCAGAAGCTTTCACTGTTCTTTTCTGAACGGATTGCAGAAGTATCTACGTATTCCCAGACATCTGTAATGAAGACCATGGACTTCCCCAGGATTCGCCCGTTTTTGATGTCTGAACTGTCTCGTCATGAGAACACCTATGAGAAGTTTATTTTGGGAACCCCGGAGGGGTATTTCTACAACACGTCTGGCGGTAATCCATCGGTAAGAGGTCTGCGTACATTTAACGATAAGGACCCAAAGGCAAAACCCAAGCACATACGTAAGCGTGACTATTGGCAGCAGACAGTCGGTAAGAATTCTGATGCAAACGCAAATACGTACGTATCTAACCCGATGATCTCCTATACCACGGGGGCAAAACAGATCGTTGTCGCATCGACAATTCTCTCGCCCGGTAATGATGTAGTGGGAATGATTGGCGGGGCATTGCCCTGGAAGGATATCCAATCAAGGGTGAATGGCGTCAAGAAAGAGATACTTGAACAGCTCGGTTGGAAGGCAAAGTTCTTCCTGCTTTCACATACCGGTGTGTACTGGTACCACTGGAACCCTGATTACGTAGTGCAGTTAAAGTTTGATGAGCAAGGTGAGCAAGTCCTTAATGAAATTGGCGAGAAAGTCATTACCAAGAAAAGCATTCTTAATGAAAAGATCCCGGAGTTTGTCGAGGCCGGCCAGCGCATGATTAACGGCGAAAGTGGTTACACGTTCTACGTCGACCCTGAATCAGGTGAGTCGAGCTATATTGTCTATAGCCCTGTACCTTCTGCCAATTATTCCATCGGCATCGTGGTGCCTGACAACAGGATATTGGCACCGGTTAAAAATTTGCAAAACCTGTTCTTATACACCTTTTTGATTGCAACATTGTTAGTCCTTAGTGTTGCGTTTGTAATATCGCGGAAGGTTTCATTGCCTATCGTTTCTCTTAATTCGATGGCGAAGGGATTAAGTGACGGTGATTGGAGCCGAAAACTTAAACCCGTGGGAAGTGATGAAATACGTGAGTTAACAGAATCATTCAACAGCATGGCAGACTCACTCAGAAGCAGGGAAAAATCACTGCTGTTAAGCGAAGAAAGGCTAGAAAGTATAAATGCAGAACTCGAACAGCGAATCAATGAAAGAACACAGCAACTGGAAGACGAGGTTAGTGAAAAGACTTCAGTGGAAAATGAGCTAAGAAGCAGGGAAGAACTGTTACAGAGTACGGGTAAGTTGGCGCACATCGGGGGATGGAAGCTGGATATCACCAATAATAACCTGAGTTGGACCGATGAGACATACAGGATTCATGGCATGAACCCCGGCCAGGAGACTGATTTAGACATAGCAAAAAAACACCTTGTGCCAGACTCTCGTGAAGAATTCGATCGTGCATTGCAAGCTGCGCAAGATGACGGCGATGGATTTGATATCGAGGTTATATTTCAAAGAGAGCATGAAGAACCAAGGTGTCTCAGAGTCATTTGTAGCGTAAATGGGCAAGGTGACGTGCTAACCGAACTGGTAGGTGCTTACCAGGACATTACTGAACTTAAAAAAGTCGAGAAGCTCAAGAATGAATTTATATCCACAGTGAGTCATGAGTTACGTACGCCTTTGACTTCAATCAGTGGCTCACTGTCATTACTAAAGTCAGGCGAGATTGTACAAATTGATCCTGGCGCACACGAGATGCTGGACATCGCGGAGCGAAATTCTGAGCGGCTGCTTATTTTAATTAATGACCTGCTGGATATGGAAAAGATCACAACAGGTAAGCTCGACTTTATGTATACAGAGGAATCCCTGCCGGGGTTGCTGGAACAATCTATCCATGAGAATGAGAGTTATGGAACAAAATTTGATGTTGATTTTAAGCTTGCCGAAGATATCGACAAGGTAAATGTCATGGTTGATAAAGAACGCTTCCTGCAGGTCATGTCGAACCTGTTATCGAATGCCGCCAAGTTTACTCAACAAGGTACATCCATTGATATATCGACCAGTATGCAAGAGGATGGAATGGTCCGGGTCAGCGTCAGGGACTATGGCAAAGGTATCCCGGATGAGTTTGTAGACAAAATTTTCAGTAAGTTTTCCCAGGCAGACAGTTCTGCGACACGTCAACGCGGTGGTACAGGCCTGGGTCTGTCGATCAGTAAATCTATTATTGAACGAATGGGCGGTACCATACACTTCGACAGTATAGAGGGTGAAGGGACGACCTTCTATTTTATTCTGCCTACCTTCGCTTGAAAAAAAGCAACAGTAACGCCAGTGTACGGTCGAGCGCTTTTGGCTTAGATCATCTTGCGGAAATAGCCTGTAATAAAGTTACCCTTTAATGCATCCGTAAACGGAAGTTGAGGACCAATGCAATTGTCAGCAGCAGCAATGCGCCGCCCTGGTGCATGGCACCCAATGTAACCGGCACAACATAGATCAGTGTCGCTATACCAAGACCAAGTTGCAGTAATAGCATCAGGAATAAAAGTGTGAATGCGAAACAGGTGGTGTCATTGATGGCATTGCTGCGCCAGCCGCGTAACGAATATGTGAACAGCGTAATGGCGACAATGATCGCAAGCACCCGGTGATTAAATTGCACGGTGGCAAGATTATCAAAAAAGTTCAGGTACCACGGGCTCAGTGCCATGCCACCTGGGGGTAGCCACTGACCATCCATCATCGGGAAGGTGTTGAAGACATAGCCGGCCTTGGTACCCGCGACGAAACCACCGGAGATGATCATTACTGAAATGATGGCGGTGACAAATTTACCATGGCGTTTCAAACTGCGTGCCGCGGGGTTACCGACTTCGATGTGGCCACTGGTAAAAAGGCTCATTGCGGTCCAAAGGATGTAGGCATACAGGGTGATCGCGGCAACAAGGTGAGCGGTGAGTCGATACTGGCTGACCTGTGGCACATTTACGAGGCCGCTTTTTACCATGTACCAGCCGAGCAGTCCCTGCAGACCACCAAGTATAAACAGGATCACGAAACGCGGGATCAATGGTCTGCGTATCTTTCCTTGCCACAGGAAGATCAGGAACGGGATCAGGAAGGCCAATCCAATTAAACGCCCGAGCACACGGTGAAGGTATTCAAAGGCAAAGATAGATTTGAATTCGCTGAGACTCATCCCCTTGTTGACCTTCAAATATTCGGGCGAGGTCTTGTACTTGTCGAATTCGGCTTGCCAAGCCTGTTCACCAATGGGTGGCAGAATGCCGGTGACAGGCTTCCAGTCAACCATCGAAAGTCCGGAATGGGTCAGGCGTGTGACACCGCCGAGGATGACCATGGCAAAGATAAGGCCTGCCACGATAAACAGCCAAATAGCCAGTTGACGATCATTGTGACGTGAATTGCTCAGGCTGTTGCTCATTTTTCATACACTCCGGTTTAACCGGCGCGTAGTGTACACCAAAGCCGAGCGACCATGTACCGGCCGGCTGCAGGGTGGAAAGAGATACCTGGCTAATTAGCTATGCTGGCTAAAGTGTCCATGCAGGGCATCAACCATGAGCATATCGAATTGCTCATTTGAAACATGCACCAACAACTCGTGGTCACCACCTTCGAAATAGATGTCCGCTTGCTCGGCAAGACTGTCATCGACCATGGTTTCGATACCGTAGGCATCGCCGACGGGCGGAATTGCGCCAAGGTCACAATCAGTGAACAAGCGTGGCAACTCGACTTCCTGGGCAAGTGTCAGGCGGCGACTGAGTTGGTCATCAACAGCGCTGAGCTCGACCTGGTGAGTCGCCGGGACGACGACCATGACATAGCCGAGATCATCTTCGAGGATAACAGTCTTGGCAAGTTGGTCACCGGGAACATGTGCAACCGAGGCGGTTTCAGTGCTGGTGCGGGTTTTTTCATGAGCCAGGACATCATAACGAATGTCCTGGTAGTCCAGATAATCTTTCAGTGTCATTGCGATGGCCATTAGGAGCCTCCCATTGAACTGGATCTGGTCGTTGCCATAGACATTGTCAGCGGCTAGACCTGATATTGAGGTTAAGCAAGACTGGTTTGGATACCAGCCTGTCTTTTCAGTATAGGGCTAGCTAAGGCCCAGCGGAAATAAAAGTTTTTAATAATTCTCAGAAGCGATTATTGGAGATTGACGATATGTTGGCGAAGCCTGGGCTTTACCAGGTCAGCTAGGGATATGTTATCGAGACTGCTAAGAAAAACGTCAGCAGCGTTTGCCAGCACGCCTTTAAGGCGACAGGCACCGTCCAGTGTGCATTCCGCTTGCGCGGGGTCAAAACATTCCACGATATTGAAGTGGTTTTCCATTTTTCTTACGACATGACCAATAGAAATATTCTTACTGTCACTCGCAAGCTGCATACCTCCATTTTTACCACGAGTTGTTTCAACCAGTTGATGTTCAACCAGCCCTTGTACAACCTTTACAAGGTGATTCCGGGATACATTATAAAATGTTGCAAGTTCGACGACCGTGACGCGTTTACCGGGTTGACTGGCCAGGTACATCAGTATGCGCAACGCGTAATCGGTATGAAGGGTTAATTGCATAGACTTTTAAAGGTAACTTGAAGTTTTAGTCAGATACGATAAGCTTATACGAATTAAATATGTAATCAAGATGCATATTTAAAAAACATCCTTAATAACAAGTACAGGAATTTATTATGAGCACATTATTCGAGAAACTGGGTGGTGAAGGAGCTGTAGATGCGGCAGTCGATATTTTTTACCGTAAGGTACTGGCTGATGACAGCATTAATCACTTTTTTGAAACAACCGATATGGCTGCCCAGCACGCCAAACAAAAGTCATTTTTAACCATGGCATTTGGTGGACCGAATAATTACACGGGTACAGATATGCGCACCGCGCATGCTCCCCTGGTGGCAAAGGGGCTTAACGAAGATCATTTCAATGCTGTTGCAGGTCATTTACAATCCACGCTTGAAGAATTAAATGTTCCTGCGGATTTGATTGGTGAAGTCATGGCGATTGCCGGTAGCACCAAGGATGACGTGCTCGGACGATAACCAAGAGACCTTTTTGCTGTGCCTGAAATTATCTACAAGGGTAAGGCCTATCCTGGTGAACAGGATGAGACCGTACTCGATACCTTATGTCGCCATGATGTCCATGTACCTTTTTCGTGCCGTGCAGGTAATTGCCATACCTGTATGTTGCATTGCCTGGAAGGTGAAGTAACGACGGCCTCGCAGGATAATCTTAAACCTGCGTTAAAGCTGCTGAACTACTTTCTACCTTGTCAGTGTGTACCGACAGGTGACCTGGAAGTAGACCTGCCGGATGAAGAAGATGTCTATGTTTCAGCGCGTTTGGTTGAGAAACAGCAGCTGTCTCCAAGCGTATGGCGATTCAGCTTAGAGGCGGCAGTGCCGGTTTTTTACCACGCCGGGCAGTTTCTGAACCTGAAAAATGACCAAGGTTGGGTACGAAGCTATTCTCTGGCGAGCCTGCCTACTGAAGACGAAGCCATGGAGATACAGGTAAAGCGCATGCCTGATGGTGAAATGAGTCACTGGTTAATTGATGAGTTTTCGCCAGGTATGCACATTGAAATTGAAGGACCACATGGTCACTGCCTGTATACCAATGATTCACCACAGCGATCAATTTTGTGTATTGGGACGAGTACCGGCCTGGCACCGTTGATCGGCATTGTTCGTGATGCCTTGCACCAGGGGCATAGTGGCGATATTCATCTCTATCACGGTGTGCGTACCCGCGAAGAGTTATACCTGCATGAGTCGCTAAAGGATATGGCTGCACAGCATGACAATCTTCACTACCACGCCTGTGTCAGTGGTGACGATGCGGGTGAAGGGTTTAAACATGGCCGCGCTTCAGAACTTGCGCTTGAAGAACATCCCGATCTGAAAGGCTGGCAAGTGTTTTTATGTGGTGCACCCGAGATGGTGCAAAAGACACGTATGAAGGCCTACCTTGCCGGGGCAACTATGAATGATATTTCTGCAGATGCGTTCACGACGCCAGAACACTAATTCAATTGATGAATGATGATTACGGACTGATGATCGAACATTTATCAATCATCAATCTGAATTCATAAATTTTAGAATGCAGGCTTTTCAGGTGCGTTTGCCCTGACGCTGTAAGCGTAGGGTACTCATGATGAAACCCGAAGGGGTTCTATGAGAAGAAACCTAAGGTCTAGAAAGCCGGTTTTTCTGGAGCATTTGCCCCGACCCGGTACGGGTGGGGTACTCGCAATTACCAGAACCTGTGTAAGCAGGTTGAGGGTATCCCTGATGAAGCTCGTAGAGCTTCTAGGGAGAACTCGTAGGGTTCTGCGAGAAGAAACCTTTAGTTTAGAATGCTGGCTTTTCAGGTGCGTTTGCCCTGACGCTGTAAGCGTAGGGTACTCATGATGAAACCCGAAGGGGTTCTATGAGAAGAAACCTAAGGTCTAGAAAGCCGGTTTTTCTGGAGCATTATTAAAACGCTCGATCGACCCAAGAATCTCGGCATGTGCTTCGGCGACATCACCCCAACCATCAACCTTGACCCATTTGTTTTCTTCAAGGTCTTTGTAGTGTTCAAAGAAGTGTGAAATCTGGTCTTTTAACAGTTGCTGAACGTCATCAATTGTCTTTACATCGCGGTATGAAGTGCAGAGCTTGTCGTAAGGCACGGCAAGTACCTTGGCATCAGGCCCTGATTCATCAGTCATCTGCAAGACACCGACCGGACGACAACGAATGACAGAACCACTGATAAGCGGTACGGGTGTGATAACAAGAACATCAACCGGGTCACCGTCTTCAGACAGGGTGTGTGGAACATAGCCGTAGTTGCAGGGGTAGTGCATTGCTGTATTCATGAAGCGATCCACGAACATTGCGCCGGTATCCTTGTCGACCTCGTATTTCACTGGATCGCTATGTGAAGGAATTTCAATAATGACGTTGATGTCCGCAGGGACATTTTTGCCGGAATCGACGCGATCGAGGATCATAACAAGCTCCAAAATTAGATATATACAGGCTCAGTATTGAGCAGGGTCGCTATTATAGCCATCATATTAGAATTGTCTAATATTCAAGGTAGTTTTCGCGGATTCATAACGCCAACATGTCGAGTGGAGCAGCTTTTAACCACCTGTCATCGACATGATTCTCACTATCTGCCCCGGCTTACTGGTAAATTCATGTCGCTCAGGCTTGCGGCCAATGGCTTCGATAATGGCGCTCTGAAGCGCTTCGTCGCTGATTCCATTACGCAATAGTGGACGAAGCTCCAGCTTGTCTTCCTGGCCAAGGCACAGGTACAAAGTGCCTTCAGCCGACAGGCGTACGCGGTTACAGCTTTCGCAGAAGTGCTGTGAAATCGGGGTAATAAAGCCGATATTCATGTCTGTACCGGCAACCTTGGCGTAACGGGCAGGACCACCACCGGGCATGACACCATCGATGAGGTCGAAGCGCTGCTCAAGGCGCGCACGCACATCCTGCAGGTTGACGTAACGATCGCTGGCTTCTTTACCCGTCTCACCCATCGGCATGGTCTCGATAAAACGCAGTGTAAAACCGTGTTCGAGGCAGAAGTCGACCATGTCTTCGACTTCGTCATCATTGATGCCTTTCATGACGACCATGTTGACCTTGATTGGGTGCAGGCCAGCCGTTTTTGCAGCCATCAGGCCGCCGATAACCTTGTCGAGTTTGCCTTTCGTGATCGCTTTGAAACGCTCGGGATTAAGTGAGTCGAGACTGACGTTAATGCGTGAAACCCCTGCTTTTTGCAGTGACTCGGCATGTTTAGAGAGCTGTACTGCGTTGGTTGATAGGGACAGGTCTTCGATGCCTTCCAGTGCAGACAGACGCTGTGCAAGATTGGGCAAGCCTTTGCGGACCAGGGGTTCACCACCAGTGAGCCGTATTCGCTGTACGCCGAGTCGGCCAAAGACTCCGA
>Ga0316207_10000915_pt1 | contig 40931 bp, 42 predicted proteins | sample 6weekpyrite_MG_FD_204943 | JGI IMG/M metagenome (GOLD analysis project Ga0316207, IMG submission 204943) | Microbial mat bacterial communities from mineral coupon in-situ incubated in ocean water Damariscotta River, Maine, United States -... | ecosystem: Environmental > Aquatic > Marine >... | reverse complement strand
GCGACGCTCAATATGATCTGCTCTGAGGATGGGTCAAGCGCGAGCCCCGTACCATCTAGGTTAAAGCGGGAAACACGTGAAACCCGACCCGCAGTTTCGTTGATGTAAGAGAGGTACACATAACCGTTATTGGTAAAATCGGGGTGAAAGGCCATTCCCAGCAAGCCTTTTTCACCACTAAATACAACCCTGTCTGCAATGTTGATAAAGGTGGATACAGAGCTCACCGCGGCATTATTTGCAAACCTCATGACTTGACCTGATTGTTGCACCACATACCAGGCGCTGGCATCTCCGGGTGCCATGTACATGGCAAGCGGTGCCGTAAATGCAGGCAGGTTCGGGTACGGGGTGCCTAGTTGTATGTTTGTGACTCCAGGTGGTGAGTCGGGGGCAACACATTCAGTACTGTTGGATGGTCGATTGGCCAGTCCACTGACACCCGCAGCCTTGATATTAACAGTAACCGCGAGCGTATCGCTGCTGGTAGCACCATTACTGGTGACGGTAAGGCGGAGTACATAGCTACCACCCTGGGAGAACGTAACCGATGTATCCTCAGTATTGGGCGAAGAAAAATTGGCAGTACCAATGCCTGATACCTGGCTCCAGTTATAGTTAGCCGAAGCCTGTACGGGCTGGCCGTTTTCAGTAACCGACGCATCAATGCTTAATGTGCTGCTCAGCACAATGGTTTGGCTGTTGCCCGCGCTTACAGTCAGTGTGGCAGGAGGGTTTCCGCCACCGCCACCCCCGCCACAGCCAAGCATAAAAAGTACAAGCCCGGTAAAAACGAAGTAGCGAATAAAGGTCCGCGTGTCGTAATTGTAATGTCGCATTGTTTTGTCCATATTCAATGTCCAGAAAACCGTTCTGTATGCTACGTTATTATTAATTGTAAACTTACTCTTTGCTAGCGTTTAGTGAAAACGTGGTTTCTTCCATGCCGGCAATTGCTTGTTATTTGTTGTTTATACCCTTTTTTTAGCGAGTTTTTATTTAACGTGGTCACGTTTTCTGCTGCTTTTTTCCGCAAAGCGAATGTTTTGCAATAAATAGTATGTGAATTATTTGCATTCCTGGTGTGAATGGATCACGTAGACTGTCTTTAAACTTTATTATACTGGCTATCGTAAGAAAACTGTTCTTTGTTTATTATGTTATCTGTAGCAATTCGTTATTAATATTAAACATTGCTCAGTTTTCATTACGTTCTATACAAGGTTGAGGTGTCGGGCATAATTACAGCACAGAAATAAATGATCTGTTATGAGCCTGATATTTAATGTAAATATTATTTGGCATGCAAGTTGCCTTTGTTGGAATTGTGCAATGTCGATGCGATTGCTGAATAGTAATGCCATTTGGCACAAGGAGAGAGCTATGAAAAAAAACCTATCGCTTAATATTAAGGATTTGATTGTGGGAGTGCTCGCAGTAATCTTGCTGGTAATATTTCATACGCAAGAGGCCAGAGCGGTGCTGATTACTTTTGATGCAGGTTCAGGCTTGCCCGCGAGCTACTCAGAATCCGGTATGACAGTTACACCGACATCCGGGTTTTTACCTTTTTAACATATGGGTGATGACAGTGGTGATGGTTCAGGGGATTTGCTCCTGTTTGGTGGTATTCATGCGTACGACTTTTCAACAGGTGGCAGTTTGTTTAATCTGGTCAGTGTTGATGTTATAGGTCTCAGTGGCACAGAGGTCTTTACTAATGGCGTGTCTTCAGCATTAATCAATAGCACGGGTACCTATAATTTTGCAGCCGGGTTTACCGGTTCATTGGCCAATTGGTCAATGCTGGGTGGCTCAGGCAGTATGACTATTGATAACCTGGTGTTTACCGCCGCGAATGTACCTGAACTTGCAACTCTTGGCTTACTTGCAGGTAGTCTACTCATGTTAGTGGCAATGAAGAGTAAGCCACAAAGGCAGATCAAGCCAGTTTAAAAAGGGGCAATAAACGGCAAGGTATGGATGCGCCTTGCCGTTTTTTTTATTACTTATCGTAATTAAGCGGTTCTACCTGTCCGGCCTTATAAGCGTTATACATGGCCGGAAACTCTACAATAGCAAAAACAGCCTTAATCGGTCTATTAAACAATATAGTGGAGTTCCCTCTTGTTTAGTATGAGCAGACTATATATCCACCGACCGGTTGGTCAGTGGATATTGGTCAAGTAGTAGCAGGTTACCTAGTCGTCTTTGTCGTCATCGTTGTCGTCATCGTCGCCGTCAAAATTGTAGACCTTCAGATCCTTGGCAACCTTGATTTTACCAGCAAAACCCATTGCCCTGATAGCATCCTTGATTTCCTCCGTGCGAGGGGAAGTTACCGGGGTTAGATGTGAGAGCACAACCGTTTTAACATCGGCCGCCGCCGCGACTTGTCCCAGGCGGGTTGGGCTGGTATGCAGTACATGAAACAACGGATTAGTAGGTAGTGTGTCAGTGATCGCAGTATCATAGATCAACATGTCAGCGCCTTGCGCAATGTTGATCATATTATTTGACTTCGAGCTCGTATCTCCGGAATAAACAACACTGTGTCCTTTGTAATCAATACGAAATGCGACTGCAGGCACTGGCCCATGCATGACGGGAATATAGGATATTTGCAGTCCGCCCTGATCATAGATTACGGCAGGTGCATGTATGTTTTGCCAGTCTGTCTCTAGCCCCGTTGTGGTGTAGGCGAAACGACTGACACCGGAACCCGGTACCGGATTGCCATCATCGTCGCTGATTGCATTAACAAAAGCAGCCATGTAGCGTTCAACTCCCGGTGGGTTGGCGCTCGGGTTCATGGGTGTTGGTCCAATAGAGTAGTGGTCATGCACATAATCAACGGTAGAAGGGTAGATTACCGTACCATTTGGATACAATGTGCCGTTTGCTCCCTTGTAACTGGTTTCATTCGGGCCGTAGATATTGATAGGTGCGATGCGTCCCTGTGTGGTCGGGATGAGGCCACTGTTGCGGGCCAGGTTATTGTGAAAATAAATAGATTTAATTACAGCTGACAAATCAGCCGTGTGATCAATATGCAAGTGACTTAACAGTACGATATCCAGGTCTCTGATATTGGTGCCACTTTTTGCAAGACGCTGATAGGCGCCGCCACCAATATCCATGAGTATACGTGGCTGTTTGTCCGTGAAAATCATGTAACTGGCGCTGGCTCGGCCTTCTGCAGTAGCGATGGGTCCGCCTGAACCCAGTACCATGACTGATAATTCACCTTCGACTTTGTTGATTGCAGGTTTGTCTGCCATTACCACTGTAGATATACAGGTAATAGTAGCTGCGAGTGCAGTATTTTTTAGTAGATATTTCATTAGTTACCTCATTAATTTAATGTGAAGTCCATGCGCATAAATAAATTTGGTAAAACCACTCCCCCTACAGAATATATAATCAACTGTTTGTATTATTTTTAAATGACTTTAAAGTCGGAATAGTTGATTCTTTTTATTATCAGTAATCCATTATACCAGCATTTTAAAATGCAGATGCAATATGTGAAAAAAAGCTGAATATGAAAGTTAATTGAAATCGTTTGTTTTTTATCGGCATCTCACCGGTAAAGACATTCGATACTCCAGTAGATTCAATATTGATAGATTTTTCATACAGGTAATTAATGTTCCAGCATGTTCATGGCTTTTTGTAAACTCCTGCGCATGCGATTGAATGAAGCTGCCAGTACGGCTACTTCATCTTTTGTAGAAATGCTGAATTCCGGTGCATCCATTTTACCCATGCTGACATCATTGGCCATCCGGGTAATGCCGAGCAGTGGCTTTGTGATGATTTGCCTGATCATAAGGTTAATCACAATCAGGATAATAAGAAAAATAACTATCAGAAGCGATATAAATGTTATAAATGTTTTGTTGGCCATTTGAATTGGTAATGTCATCGGTACGGATACAATCTGCGCGCCAACAACTTCATTCATATTCCAGCCAAAACCGTTCACGCTACCATATTTTGCCAGCATAGTAACCGGAGCGGCGCTGGATGTGCTATGACAAGTAAGGCAACCCTTGTTTTTAATCCTGATAGGCCGCGCCAGGTAAAGGGAAGGTCCGGTAGGGGTTTCTCGAACACCTATAATTTCTGATCGTTTTTCATCCATGGAGAAAGCTTGAATAATATCTGCCTCCCAGTCTGTTGCACGATCTCGAAGATTGGTCGGATTAAGTGTAGCTTCCTTATATGAATACTCCGGATGCTTTTCGCGTAATTTGTTGAAGCTCTGGGTCGCGGCATACGCAGGTACTGACTGTGGCAGAAAATTGCTTTTCATCTGTTCTTTTAGCAACGGCCTGATTTCGCCAACGGTATATCCTCTTACTGCCAGGGCTGTTTCCAGCATCATGCCGGCATGTTGTATGACCTCGTTTTTGGCGTTTTTTTGCAGTATGAAATATGCCAGATAAGCCGTAGCTGCCAAAGACAGTGCAAGTACAATCAAGAGTGTAAGGTTGAATTTTGTAGCAAGTTTCATTGATGGTTCCAGTTGGGGTTTAGTGTCTGTTGTGCATCTATTTTACTTATAAATGTATCGCGTTCATTACCCCCGGGAATTTCGGCTGCGAGCATTTCCAGTAAATTTTCATAATCGGTGGCATTGTTGACAGCGTTATTTACCAGCGTATGTGCAATTGGGCCAATATAAAATGCCAGGTTTTCTTTAGTATTGTTGATGAAGTCATCATTCAGAACACTTTCCAATTCGGTACTTGAGGCGCTTTTAGAACCAGTAAAGCTGGTTGATATTGATCCAGATGTATAGTGACTGAATTCATTGTAGAAACTTGTTTGCTCATGTGGGTCATCAATTGAATTTTTAAGCATAATAATCAGTTCGTCAATATTATTCGAGGTCTGACTGGCTTGGCGTACGAGCATGCTGGATAAGGGACCCATGTGACTGGTAAGCTGGTGTTCTATTTTTTCTAATACCTTCGGGTCCCAGTCAATATTTTTGTTTGATAAAATACTGTCATAATCGTCTTCCAGTTCGATGTTATCAATATCAAATAGTGTCAGTAGCTCGTTGGTGCTCGCCGGGCGATCATGAAATGAGACCTGTAGCATTTTGTCTATGGTATTTAATAGTTCTGTAGAATAGGAGCCTTTACCGATTTCTGCTGCTGGAACAAGAGAGTCGCATTCATCGCCGTTGATAGCAGCCAGTCTGTCCAGCGAATCAACAGGTTTTTGTCCGCTGATGCATTGATATAAAGTGGCCCCCAGACTGTAAATATCTGTCCATGGGCCCTGTTTGTCGTGTTTGTTATATTGCTCAAAAGGTGTGTATCCAGCAGTGACTACTCTGGACGTGGAACTGTTGAGGTTATTCATTGCCTGTCTGGCAGAGCCAAAGTCAATCAATACGGGCGAGCCATTTTTTCTGAGATAAATATTTGAAGGCTTTATATCCCGGTGAAGGTAATGTCTACGATGAATTTCATTCAGGCCCTTCAATATAGGTTTGCTAACGAGCCGAATTTCTTTTTCAGTCAGTTTGTGACAATGTTTAAGAAAATGTTGTAGCGATAAGCCTTCTTCATAGTCCATAACAATATAAGCAGTATTGTTGGCTTTGATAAAGCGGCTAACCCTGACGATGTTATTGTTTTTGAATTGCGCCAGCATTCTGGCTTCTTCAACAAATCGTTCCAGGCCGTATTCGTAAGCTTTGGGTCGAGAGTGGTTTTTGGGTACAACATCCAGGCTGTTGCTCTTTCGAACGGCCCACCTTGATGGGAAATATTCCTTGAGTGCGACGAAGCAATTCAATGTTCTGTCGACACAGCGATAGGTAATACCGAATCCGCCAGCGCCGAGAAAGCGATCTACAGTGTAGTTTTCAATTCGTGCGCCCCGGGGAAGGATAAATGGGTGTTGTTCCATGAAATTAACTCGTAATCCCTATTTATTATTCGATCTTTATGCCCTGATCATTTATTTATCAATTTCTGGCATAAGTATATCTACTTGATGTGGATATGTCTTTAAATTTAAGGATGAACACAATGGTGAAAACGGATTTACAGGGTGAAAGGATGCTATGTATAAATAAAACATACATATGTTAAGTTATTGTGGTATGCAATCAATCGTGACTTATTTCAGGGACAAATAATGTCGACCTGTAAGTCATTTGTAAGTTGATAAAGCTATTTTATTGCACATGGCCTCACTCAGCTGGCGCAGTTGGGTGGACTATACATAGGAGAGCAAGTGTTCAGGGAAGATCATTTTTTATCCAGCCCGATTTTCTGATCAGTAATTCCATATATTCTACCTGAAATCTCAATAATTCATGTTTTTGCTTAGGTTTTTATGAGCATAGTCTAACCTATGGATACGTTTTTGCCTGTTTTTAGAGGTATGCATCGTCCAGGTGATCAGATGTGTCTTAATTTTCATTTCCAGGGCGGTACTGCTGTCATGTTCGATGTTTTGCTGGATTTGGCTAATAGCCCTTATCTAAGCACGGTTATTTGATGTCAATCAATGGCATACAGGCCCTCTTGGCAACAGTTCTGTTGCTGGGTATGCAGTTTTAAATGATGGCGAAGTAAAAGTATCGGGGGTGGTCAGGTCTCTCATTCAGCAATGAATAGAATATATTGGTGTTATATTATATCCCTCCATATGTATGGAGTAAGCTAATGAATTATGGAATATTGCTGGATTACTGGTTTTCAGCTCATATGAAAAAACACTGGTTTAATTCAACACAAGCGATTGATAATGATATTCGTGAACGATTTTTGCCAACTTGGGAAGCAGCTTTACGTCATGAACTGGATGGTTGGCTTGCAACAGATGAAGGCGCATTGGCAATGATCATCCTTCTGGATCAATTACCTCTAAACATGTTCAGAGGACAGGTAAAAAGTTTCTCTACAGAGCAACTTGCGGTAAAAATTGCCAGGCAGGCTATCAACCAGGGACTTGATAAGACACTGGATTCCAGCAGACAGGTATTTATGTATATGCCATTTATGCACAGTGAAAATATGAATGACCAGGATAAGTCGGTTGCATTATTCAAGCATGCGGGAATGCAAGAGAGCCTGAAGTTTGCTGAACATCATCGTAGCATAGTTCAGCAATTTGGGCGTTTCCCACATCGGAATGCAATACTTGGTCGGCGCAGTACTGAAAAAGAGCTGGTGTATCTTGCTTCGGATGAAGCTTTCAGAGGTTAGATTCTAATCCAGGAAAATCCATGGCTAACAAAATACTGTTTTCGATTATAGAATCACCAAGACATCCCAGGCTCGGGGATTTATATGCTAGGTATAATTTAAACGAGATCAAGCTGGGGTCGATCAGGAAGGCCAATGCCGAACTAAAAAAGACATTGCCAGATATAGTCGTGGCAGAATTTATTTATGGCTATGGTAGTAATTATAGCGGGGTGCATATCAGTAATCTCGATGTGTTTCTTGTGACCTTGCTGAAATATCGGGCCGATACGCGTGTCATCGTCATTGCCGACAAGAGCGAGAGTCAGTATGTCAGCAAGCTGAATGAAATTTATCCGATACACGCAGTATTGCAACACCCTGTGCGTGAGGTGGACATGGACGGAGTATTACAGCAAGCGTTCTCGGATGACTGATAGTATCAAATGCTTTTGATATAACAGCTACACAATGTTGTCAGGTTTTTTTATGAGTACATAGATGGCTCCGGTGCCACCATGTTTTGGCAGTGCTGAAGTAAAGGCCAGTACTTCTTTTCGTTGTCGCAGCCAACGGTTTACCATTTGTTTCAAGACGGGCCCCTTATGTTTTGAACTCAGGCCCTTACCATGAATGATTCGCACACATCGTCTGTTTTCATCCTGGCAGAATGTTAGAAATTCGCTGATACCTTGCCTTGCCATCTCGACAGTCATACCGTGGAGGTCAATTTCAGCTTCTATCCTGAATTGGCCGCGTTTGAGCTTCCTGATGACCCTGGACTGTATACCATCACGGACAAAATGCAGTTCTTCACCGGTGTCATGTTCGAAGGCCTCGTACTCGTCTGACATCATGTCAGCCAGCACCTGTCGTTCATTGGCCAGTGTTTGTCTGGGGGAAGGTTTGGGTTTGCGGGTTTCGGGGTTGATTTTGTCCTGTTTCAGTTGCACCACATCTCCCATCTGCTTGCGAAACAGGGCTTTGTCGTCCTCGTAATCGTTTTTCTTGTGGCTCATGGAAAATCTTATTAATAACAGTATGATATAAATGTATTAAATGGCGTTTTCTCAAGTATAATACGGATAGTTTCCAGATGGTGAGATTATTTTGAGAGCGGCCTGGATTCAAGTATAGTAAGTCTGTTTAAAGATATAAAAAATGCAGGTTAAATTGCTTTTATGAATATTCTGGTCAGTAATGATGACGGTTATCAGGCAAAAGGGATTCGTGTACTGGCAGCGGCATTGAAAGAGATAGCAGATATCTCGGTGGTAGCCCCCGACAGAAACCGCAGCGGGGCAAGCAATTCCTTAACACTGGACAGCCCTATAAGGGCATTTACTGCTGAAGATGGTTATATCAGTGTAGATGGTACACCGACTGATTGTGTCCATCTGGCCATCACCGGTTTACTGAAAACCGAACCAGACATGGTGGTATCCGGAATCAATGCGGGTGCCAATATGGGGGACGATGTGCTGTACTCCGGTACGGTAGCTGCGGCCATGGAAGGTCGTTTCCTCGGCCTGCCCGCGATTGCTGTTTCACTGGTATGTGACCAGGCACCGCAATACTTTGAAACGGCCGCCAGGGTAACGGTTGAATTGATTGAGCGTATTAAAACCCATCCCTTGTCAGGAGATACCATTCTTAATGTCAACGTGCCAGATTTACCCTATGACAACCTGGCTGGTGTAGAAGTGACCCGTCTGGGTCATCGGCATAAATCGGAACCGGTAATCGAAATGATTGACCCTCGTGGTAATCCAGTCTATTGGGTGGGCCCCTGTGGTAGTGAGGCAGATGCTGGCGAGGGGACCGACTTTAATGCAATCAAATCTGCAAAAGTTTCCATAACGCCGATCCATACCGACTTGACCCAGTTTTCTGCGATACAACAGACAGCAGACTGGCTGGAGACCTCGTCATGATCACGGATTCAATGATCCAGGGGATCGGCATGACGTCTCAGAGGACGCGCGAACGGCTGATAAATCGCTTGTCTGAAAAGGGGATCAGTAATAAGCAGGTGCTGGAGGTAATGCTGAATACACCCCGCCACCTGTTTGTCGATGAAGCCCTGGCCAGCCGTGCCTATGAAGATGATGCCTTACCAATAGGGCAGGGGCAGACCATTTCGCAACCCTATATTGTTGCCCGGATGACAGAATTATTACTGGCTGACAGTAAACCGAACAAGGTTCTGGAAATAGGCACTGGCTGTGGATACCAGACAGCCGTCCTATCGCAGCTGGTACCCATGGTTTATTCCGTCGAGCGAATCGAGATTCTGCTGCAGCAAGCCAGACAGCGCCTACGTTCGCTGAAAATAAACAACGTACGTTTAAAACACAGTGACGGTTCCTGGGGTTGGAAACAAAACGCGCCCTATGATGGCATTATTGTAACTGCTGCTCCAAGTACGATACCCGAAGCCTTGTTAGAGCAACTGTCCATGGGGGGGCGTCTTGTTATCCCTGTTGGCCAACAGGGGCAGGCACAACAACTTGCGGTGATACATCGAACGGAAAAAGGTTATGAGCAGGATATATTTGAAGCAGTCAGCTTTGTTCCCATGCTGAGTGGTGAGGCCTGATGAAACTGTTTTCACCAATATATGACAAAGTTATGCGATGGTCACAGCATCATGCTGCGCCACGTTATCTTGCCGGTCTGAGTTTTATCGAGAGTGCCTTTTTTCCGTTCCCGCCGCCGGATGTGATGTTGGCACCCATGTCATTATCACAGCCACACAAGGCATGGTTTTTTGCTACGGTAACCACCCTAGCTTCAGTAGCGGGGGGCATTCTTGGCTACTTGATAGGCCTGTTTTTTTTCGATGTTTTATCACTTGAACAGGTGTTAAAGGATGTCGGTTATTGGGATAAATTTTTGCTGGCAAGATCATGGTTTGACGAATGGGGTTTCCTGGCCATTTTTATTGCCGGTTTTACTCCGGTGCCATATAAGCTGTTTACCATCACGGCCGGTGTTATCGCCATGTCTTTTCTGCCATTTGTACTGGCGTCATTTATTGGCCGAGGGGCCAGGTTTTACCTGGTATCGGGCTTGATGAAATGGGGTGGCAGGAGCATGGAAGAAAAATTACGCAAATACGTGGATTGGCTGGGTTGGCTGACCGTGCTGCTTATTGTCGTTATATACTTTATATATCATAACGGGTGGGTATGAGACGCACAGGTGTCCTGCTATTACTAACGGTTCTGATATCTGCTTGTGGCGCACCTCCTCATGCGCCTGTTTCTGAAAGACGCATTACATCAACACCCGGATATCATCAGGTACAAAAGGGTGAAACGGTCTATTCGATTGCCTGGATGTACGGGCAGGACTATAAAAACCTGGCTCGATGGAATGGTATCCCCAGGCCTTATGCCATTTACCCCAAACAAATGCTGGCCCTGAAACCGGGCTTGAGAAAACTGTCTGAATTTCGACCATCTCGCAAACACAGACCGGCAAAGGGCAACAGGAAGGCGCCGCAAAAAAAGATAACAAGTAAGGTGGTCAAAAAACCACAGTACAGGCACAAGCCCAAGACTGCATCCAGGACAAAACAAAATACCACGTCGACATCCACCCGGATCACCAATCAGCGAGTCAAAACCTGGCTTTGGCCTACAAAAGGAAAGGTTATAAGGAAGTTCTCACGCCAGGATTCAGGTAAGAAAGGCATCGCGATTGCCGGTGTAGCGGGTCAACGAATCTTAGCGGCAGCCTCTGGCAAGGTTGTTTATAGTGGTGCGGGGCTGCTGCGTTATGGAAAATTAATCATTATTAAACATAACAATACATATTTGAGTGCGTATGCGCATAATCGGCGCATACTGGTCAAGGAAGGCAGCTTTGTAAAGCAGGGACAAAAGATAGCTGAAATGGGGAAATCCGGCACCGGGCGTGTTACATTGCATTTCGAAATACGGAAGAATGGTAAACCGGTTAACCCTGTCTATTTTCTCTCAAAACGATGAAATCGACAGCGTGTAGAAGAAAAATTATTCAAGTAATTATTTTTCATTGTCGATATACCAATAGATAAGATACGATAGCTATTAGTAAGGATATAGTTTAGACAGTGTCGAGATGGAAAACAGCTGGATTATAATCAGGTTTACTTAAAGAGCGTAGTTCATGTCAGGAAAGTCAAAAGACAAGCCAGAGATAAAGGCGAAACAACCTGGGGTTGATGATGAGCATGAGGAGGGTGTGTTAATGGATATGGATATCGACGAGGCTGAAGAAACTCTGTCCAAGAAGGAACTGGAAGAAACCACAACTGAAGAACCTGTGCCCGAGCCACCGGTTGCCAAACCACTTGCAAGAAAACCTAGAGAAATGAGTGACGGGCAAATGGATGCAACCCGGCTGTACCTTAACGAAATCGGTTTTTCCCCATTACTCACTGCAGAAGAAGAAGTCTATTACTCCCGCCTGGCATTAAAAGGAGACGAAAGCGGTCGTGCGCGCATGATCGAGAGTAATTTACGACTGGTGGTCAAAATTGCCCGACGCTATATGAATCGTGGTCTGGCCCTGCTGGATTTAATAGAAGAAGGGAATCTGGGTCTTATCCGGGCAGTGGAAAAATTTGATCCGGAACGAGGTTTTCGTTTTTCGACCTATGCCACCTGGTGGATCCGTCAAACCATAGAGCGTGCGATCATGAATCAGACGCGTACCATTAGGTTGCCGATACATATAGTCAAGGAGATAAACCTTTACTTGCGTGCGACACGCAAATTAACCCAGAACCTTGAGCGGGAGCCTACGGCCGAAGAAGTCGCTACACTACTGGATAAGCCGATTAGTGAAGTGAAACGAATGCTTGGCCTGAATGAGCGTATTACATCTGTCGATACTCCTATTGGAGATGACGAAGACAGGATGTTGCTCGATGCCATACCGGATGAAGCCAACCCCGACCCATCTGCTGTATTACAAGATGAAAATGTACACCATAATATAGAAGAGTGGCTTGATCGTCTTAACGACAAACAACGAGAAGTGGTTGAGCGCCGCTTTGGTTTGCATGGCTATGAGCGTTCAACATTGGAAGAAGTGGGTAAGGAGATCGGTGTGACACGTGAGCGAGTCAGGCAGATTCAAATGGACGCATTAAAACGCTTGCGCGAAATCCTGGAAAGTGAAGGGTTTTCCGAGGATATATTATTTCAGTAGGACAGTATCGTGTGATTGATATCGGATCTCACAACGACTGTTAGACTGCAGCTTAAGCCTTGATCAGCATCAAGATCCAGCACCCATTTCAACAATCGTTAACAGCCATGCGAGCATATCCCCGCTGGTTAGGCTTACTATTCTCCATCAATTATCAAAGCAGCAGCGACATTTCTGTCTTCGGATGAAAGTACATTAAATGTACGGCAGGCCGAGCCGGTATCCATAACCTCAAAACCGATACCGTGTTGCATGGCGATGGAGATCAGCGAGGGGTGTGGGAAACTCAGTATATTACCCGTTCCGAGCAGGATAATTTCAGGCTGTAACTCAATCAGGGATTCGATATGGCCCTGGTTCAGTTCGGTTAGTTGCTCTGGTCCCCACGGGGTGATCAGTGTTTCCCTGGTAACGACCAGGCTGGTCGAATGTTGCTCATGATTGATGGTGACCGAGCCCGTTTCGTAGCTTTTGATCGTGTATCTTGAGGTATTGTTGTCGAGGCTCAGTTTCATGTCAGCAAACTAACCCAAGCGCCTGTATTCTTCAAGTTTTGCAGCAAAGTGGCCTGGAAATTAAAAAGATGGGGGGCAATACATACTAAACCCCTAAAATCCTTTATAATCTGCGCTGATCCGGATTGACAGTATTTCCTGATATTAGTACCCTTAAACGTTTAACTATATGATTGTAAACAGGTTCCCGTTTTAATGGACGATTTTCAAAGAATCAAGCGATTACCTCCCTATGTCTTCAACATCGTCAATGATCTGAAGGCCAAGGCACGTGCCCGTGGAGAGGATATTATTGATTTTGGTATGGGTAATCCAGATCAGCCAACACCAAAGCATATAGTCGATAAGTTGATCGAGGCCGCTCAACGCCCTGATACACACCGTTATTCTGTTTCACGGGGTATTCCCCGGTTACGTCGGGCTATCTGCCGCTGGTATAAAAATAAATATGATGTAGACCTGGATACCGAGTCAGAGGCGATCGTAACCATCGGTTCCAAAGAAGGCCTTGCGCACCTGGCACTCGCAACAGTCGGCCCCGGAGATGCGATACTGGTGCCGAGCCCGGCTTACCCTATACATCCGTACGGTTTTATCATAGCCGGTGCAGACATACGGCACGTACCTATGATTGCCGATGTGGATTTTTTTGAGGAACTGGAAAAAGCCATCAAGGATTCCTGGCCAAAACCAAAAATGCTGGTGCTGAATTTTCCCGGTAACCCGACCACGCAATGTGTTGATCTGGATTTTTTTGAGCGGGTCGTGGAAATTGCCCTGGAACACCAGATCTGGGTCATCCATGATCTGGCCTATGCTGAAATTGCATTTGATGGTTACAAGGCACCTTCCATTCTACAGGTGCCACGTGCAAAGGAAATTGCTGTAGAAAGTTACTCGCTGTCTAAAACCTATAATATGCCGGGCTGGCGAGTCGGTTTTATGTGCGGTAACCCGACCTTGATTGCCGCATTGGCAAGAATGAAATCCTATCTGGACTACGGCATGTTTACGCCGATCCAGGTAGCAGCAATTGCAGCGCTGGAAGGCCCGCAGGATTGTGTTCAGGAAATATCCGATATGTACCAGAGTCGTCGTGACGTGTTATGTAGCGGTTTGAACGCAATTGGCTGGCAGGTGGAGCCTCCAAAGGCAACCATGTTCGTGTGGGCACCTATCCCCGAGCATTATCGTCATATGGGTTCATTGGAGTTTTCAAAGAAATTACTTGAGGAAGCCAAGGTCGCTGTTTCGCCCGGTGTTGGTTTTGGTGAGTACGGTGATGATCACGTCCGTTTCGGTTTGATAGAAAACGAACATCGAACACGACAGGCGATTCGAGGTATTCGACACATGTTTCGTAAGGACAATATCCTGGATATTGCAGTAGGAGAAGATAATTGAATCCGGTAAATGTTGGGTTAATGGGGCTGGGAACAGTCGGTGGCGGTACGTTTAATGTGCTGGCAAGAAATGCAGAAGAAATTTCACGTCGTGCAGGGCGTCCAATTGTAATTACACATGCAGCAGCAAGGGATTATGACCCGGATAGCCTGGGTAATACCGATGGCGTCAAGATTACCAATGATGCATTCGAAGTGGTTAATGACCCTGAAATCAGTATTGTTGTTGAATTGATAGGGGGGTATGAGCCTGCCCGGGAGCTGGTATTAAAAGCCATAGAAAATGGCAAGCATGTTGTTACCGCTAACAAGGCCCTGATTGCCAAACATGGTAACGAGATTTTTGCGGCAGCCCAGGAACAGGGTGTTGTTGTCGCTTTTGAGGCAGCCGTTGCCGGCGGCATTCCAATTATCAAATCCTTGCGTGAAGGGTTGGCAGCCAATCAGATAGAATGGCTGGCTGGCATTATCAATGGTACAGGAAATTTCATCCTGACCGAGATGCGTGACAAGGGCCGTGATTTCGACGATGTACTTAAAGAGGCGCAGGCCCTGGGGTATGCCGAAGCCGATCCAACATTTGATGTCGAAGGCATCGATGCTGCTCATAAGCTGGCTATACTGGGCTCGATTGCATTTGGTGTGCCCTTGCAATTTGAAAAGGTATTTACGGAAGGCATCAGTCATATAACCCGTGAAGATGTCAGCTATGCAGAGCAGCTGGGTTATCGTATCAAGCACCTGGGTGTATCGAGGAAAACAGACAAGGGAATCGAGATGCGGGTACATCCGACGCTGATACCCGAGCGTCGCCTGATAGCAAATGTTGACGGCGTGATGAATGCCGTGTTGGTGCAGGGGGATGCAGTTGGTCCTACCTTGTATTACGGTGCTGGCGCAGGCGCAGAACCGACGGCCTCCGCGGTAGTGGCAGATATTGTTGATGTGACACGTAGCCTGACATCGGACCCGGAAAACAGGGTGCCACATCTCGCATTCCAGCCGGCTAACTTGATAGACACCCCGGTACTGACCATGGATGATGTTGAAACGGCCTACTACCTGCGCTTGCAGGCCAGAGATGAACCGGGTGTGCTGGCGGATGTAACACGCATTCTGGGTGATCAGGGTATCAGCATTGAAGCCATCATTCAGAAAGAGCCAATGGAAGGGGCAACTGATGTGCAGGTTATTTTACTGACTCATCATATTCAGGAACGTAATATGAATGAGGCGATCAAGAAAATTGAAGCGCTGGATGCAATCAGTAATGATGTTGTTCGTATCCGGGTTGAATCATTAGCAAGTTAATTTTAATTTTAAATTGAGGTTTTTTAACAATGCCTTTCAGAGAACGTTACACCGGCCTGATCAATCGTTATCGTGATCGCTTACCCGTACAGGATGACACGCGCATAATCAGTCTGGGCGAAGGTAATACACCGCTGATCAAACTGAATAATATTCCTGGCCTTATCGGCAAGGAAGTTGATATCTACGTGAAATATGAAGGATTGAACCCGACGGGTTCCTTCAAGGATCGTGGCATGACCATGGCTGTGACCAAAGCGGTGGAAGAAGGTAGCAGGGCTATCATTTGTGCCTCTACCGGCAATACCTCTGCTGCTGCAGCGGCCTATGCAGCTCGTGCAGGAATCACTGCATTTGTACTGATTCCGGAAGGCAAGATTGCCATGGGCAAGTTGGCTCAGGCAATGATGCATGGCTCTGTCGTTATTCAGATAAAGGGAAACTTTGATGATGGCATGCGCCTGGTTAAGGAAGTTGCAGAAGAAGCGCCTGTGACCATTGTTAACTCGATTAATCCTTATCGACTGCAGGGCCAGAAAACAGCGGCCTTTGAAATTGTCGAAGAGTTAGGTCGTGCACCTGACTATCATTGTTTACCTGTAGGTAATGCCGGTAATATCACTGCTCACTGGATCGGTTATTGTGAATATTCATCGGGGTCAGGTGATCATGTAACCGAAGCCTGTGCATTTTGTAATGGTCATTGCCGTTATGCCGGTGGAGCTATTGTCGGTAATCGACCAACCATGGTCGGTTACCAGGCATCCGGTTCGGCGCCATTCATGCGTGGCGAGATGGTCGATAACCCGGAAACCGTTGCCACAGCAATTCGCATCGGACATCCACAAAGCTGGGATATGGCCTGGAAAGTAAAGGAAGAATCAGGAGGCTGGTTCGATGAGTGCTCCGATGAGGAAATACTGGCAACTCAGAAAATGTTGACTGAGCATGAAGGTGTATTTTGCGAGCCGGCATCGGCAACTTCGCTTGCCGGTGCATTACGTGATATCAAATCAGGAAAAATACCGGAAGGCAGCTGCATAGTCTGTACCTTGACCGGCCATGGTCTGAAAGACCCTGATACTGCAATCAAGCAAAGTACCGCGCCCATGTTGACTATTGACGCTAATCTGGAATCAGTTAAATCAGCGATACTGGATAACATGTCCTGATCTGGAAACCTTGTCTACCCCGTGAACTTACGGGGTAGAATGAAGGGAATAAACCACTTGTCATATTCACTTCATGCCAACATCACACATAACATTAATTGTACCTGGCCTGCTTAATTCCCTGGCCAGGGAAAATCAGGTAATGCCCCGGTTCGAAGCGCTTGAAGTGCTTCTGGCAAGAGCGGAGCAAACGCGACTTGAGAAAACCTCATTCCATGAATGTATTGTGCAGCAGTTTGATGTCAATGCAAAAACACCGGAATGTATCGCTGCTGTATGCCGTTATGCCGATTCTGGCAAGCGTGACAATAAAATATGGATGTGTTTTTCACCGGTTTTTCTGCATGCAGACAAAGATCGTTTGCTACTGCAAGGCCAATCAATGTTGGCTGTGACAGAGCAAGAGGCTGCAAGACTGATTGGCGAGTTAAACAGTCTTTATAAGGAAGACGGCTGGTTGTTTGAAAGCCATCATCCCGAGCGTTGGTATGCAAGCATTGATAGCCTGCCGGATGCGCTGTTTAGTCATTACCTGGAGGTGCTGGGGAGGAGTATAGAATCCTTTTTACCGCAGGGGCAAGAACGGATTGAATGGCATCGCGTAGTGAACGAGATACAAATGCTATTGCACGCCTCGGAAGTTAATCAGCAACGTCTCGAGAAATCATGTTACCCGATTAACAGTGTATGGTGTTGGGGAGGAGGGCAACTTCCCGACACGGTCAGGTCTGACTGGAACGCCGTTTATACCGATGACATATTTTGTAAAGGGCTGGTACAACTGGCTGGCGGCGTAGCGAAAGCCTTACCCGAACATGTTGATGAATTGTTTGATGCGGTACAGCAGTGCGAACCAGGTAAGGAAATGCATCAGCTTGTTGTCATGCAGCAAACTGAAGAAGATATATTGTCGCTTGATTTTACCCGCTATCTGCAAAAGCTTGCGAGCCTTGAAGACAAGTGGTTTAAACCCTTGTTGCGTCAGCTGGGAAATGGCCGATGCAAGTCACTCACACTACTGGCAGGTAATGGCATCAAATATTATCTGGAAAAGAAACACCTGAGACGGTTCTGGAAAAGACCAAAAGCAATCTGATGATAAAAAAAATTATAAGTCGAACACTGGATGAGCCTTTACCCGATCTTGGGGATGATGTGCATGCCATTTTACAACGTATCTATTCCGTCAGGGGGGTGCGATCACTAACCGAACTGGATCGTTCATTGGCTAATTTGCAGCCGTATAATACCCTTATGGATATAGACGCTGCCGCGAACATTATTGTCGATGCTGTTAAGAATGAACGACGCATATTGATTATTGCCGACTTCGATTGTGATGGCGCTACCAGTTGTGCCGTTGCTGTGCGAGGGTTGCGTGCGCTGGGTGCCGGTAAGGTAAACTACCTGGTGCCCAACCGTTTCGAGTATGGTTATGGCCTGACGCCCGAGATCGTTGAGGTGGCAAGAGAGTTTACTCCCGATTTGTTGATCACGGTCGATAACGGTATATCCAGTTTGGCCGGTGTGGCACGAGCAAAGGAACTGGGTATGCAGGTAATAGTCACCGACCATCACCTGCAAGGTGAGCAATTACCGGAGGCCGACGCCATCGTTAACCCTAACCGGAAAAATGATCCGTTCAAAAGCAAGAATCTTGCAGGTGTGGGGGTTATATTTTATGTGTTGCTTGCTTGCAGGGCAAAGCTACGCGAGCAAGACTGGTTCGGGCAGCAAGGCAGGCAAGAACCCAATCTTGCTACCTTACTTGATCTGGTTGCACTGGGAACGGTTGCCGACCTCGTGCCCCTGGATGCAAACAACCGAATCCTTGTAGAACAAGGCTTAAGGCGTATCCGTGGAGGACATGCCTGTGCGGGTATCGATGCATTGCTTGCGCTAGCCAATCGCCGGCTGGACAGGGTCGTTGCAAGTGATATGGGTTTTGCAATTGGTCCGAGGCTCAATGCGGCAGGACGACTGGAAGACATGTCGGTAGGCATAGAATGCCTGCTAAGCGATTCGCCTGATCAGGCGCGCGCGCTGGCAATAAAACTCGATACTCTCAACCAGGAAAGAAAATCCATCGAGGCTGATATGAGAGATCAGGCCTTTGCTATTCTTGAGACCATTCAGGCAGACACGTTAACTGATGAACCACCGGTTGCCATATGCCTGTTCGATGAAAACTGGCATCAGGGAGTCATAGGCATACTGGCCTCACGTATCAAGGAACATTATCATCGTCCCGTGATCATTTTTGCTGAGGGTCTGAATGGTGAAATAAAAGGCTCGGCACGTTCTATTGCCGGTGTTCATATTCGTGATGTGCTGGATGCAGTGGCGACCCTGCACCCGGGGCTAATCAACAAGTTTGGCGGGCATGCCATGGCGGCGGGTTTAAGTATTCAACGCGAGGCACTGGAAACATTTACCCAGGCATTCAGGCAGGAGGTAATGCGATGGGTAGATGAGGACGACCTGCAGGGCTGTATCCATACTGACGGCAAGTTGGAGCACAAAGACCTGAGCATGGAGTTGGCCGAGTTGTTGCGGGCATCTGGCCCATGGGGGCAAGGATTTCCTGAGCCTGTTTTTGATGGTGATTTTACCGTATTGCAACAACGCATCGTTGGCGAACGCCACCTGAAGATGGTGCTGCAGCCTGCTGATAGCCGCCTCAATATCGATGCGATAGCATTTAATGCAATCGATAACCCCTGTCCCGAGGTCAATGATCAGATCAGGATTGCCTATACTCTTGATGTGAATGAGTTCAGGGGTAATCGCAGCCTTCAACTCATGGTGGATACGATTCAGTTGCAAACTACCTGCTAGCGGTAATGGTATTATAAGTGATTGTTTGTAATTGTAATTATTTTATTTTTTGATAGTTTGTCTCTGTTAGTTCATGTCCTCCGTAAATTCAAGAAAAAACCTTTTTCGGTCGCTATATTAATAAATACCCGGGCCATTTTATGGCCCTTCGTGACAACAATGAAAAGCTATGTGTAACGCATATAACAACAATATCGTCATGGTGAGCATTAACAAATGAACAGATCAAAGGCCATTATTTTACTGGGGTTCGGCTCGATACTTGTTCTGGTTTCATTGTTGATTGTAATCGGTGTCAATAATCTGAGTAAAAGCAAGACTCGGCTCGATCGTGTCGTTAATTCCAATAACCTGAAAATCAGTTTGGTCAACCAGATGCGCTCGGCTGCGAGGGAAAGGACCATCAGCCTGCAGCATATGCTCATCACTAAAGATTCTGACGAAATGGATAAATCCATTGCACGAATGGCATTTTATGGCGGGAAATTCGTATCTTCCAGGGCAGAGTTGCTCAGTCTTTCGCTGAGTATCAAGGAAAAAGAGATCCTTGACGAGCAGGCCATACTGTCAAGGCAAGTGGGGCCAATTCAGAACAAAATTTCCGACCTGATCGATTTTGGGGAAATGCAGCGTGCACAAGAATTATTGATAGAAAAGGCTGTTCCATTACAGGATAAAGTATTCGAAATTTTTACCCGCCTACAGGATATTCAACGTAGTGAGACCCAGGTCTCTATCGAGGAGAATGGAGCAAATTACAGAAAGATCGTAATGATCATGTGGGTTGTCACGAGTATTGTCATTCTGATTTGTTTGAGCATCGTATTTTTCACACTTCGGTTGCTAAGCTGGAATGAGAGGCAACAGGAAAGTTACCGTCGGGATATAGAGCGCCAGGCCTTTTATGATCACCTGACTGGCCTGCCAAACCGGCGGCTGTTAAACGACCGCATGCAGCATGCACTGGCGCAAACAGAGCGTAGTGAAAGCCTGATGGCAGTGTTGTTTATCGATTGTGATCGTTTTAAGCCCATTAATGATTCGTTAGGCCATGTTGTTGGTGACGGCTTGTTGGTCTCTATTGCAAACCGTTTGAAAGAGAATGTGCGTCACAGTGATACGGTTTGCAGGGTCAGTGGTGATGAATTTTGTGTGGTGCTGGAAAACGTTGATCACGTTTCAGTCATTGATCGCATAGCGCAAAATATAATTGATGCAATTTCAGCCCCTCACTATATCGAAGGACATAAAGTGTTTACTACAGTCAGTATTGGCATAACGGTCTTTCCACTTGATTACAAGGACGTGGATGGCCTGCTGATTTCTGCGGATATAGCGATGTATCATGTCAAACAAAATGGTGGTAACAACTACGAATATTTTAATGCCGATATGAATAAACGTTCCAAGCAAAGGCTGGAGCTGGAACAGGATTTACACGAAGCCCTGGATAAAAAACAGCTGGAAATATATTACCAGCCACTTAATGCCATCGACACTGACAGGAATATTGTAGGTGTCGAGGCATTATTGCGCTGGCATCATCCTGAAAAAGGCATTATCTCACCATACAATTTTATAGGTATAGCCGAGGATACCGGGCTGATCATTTCGATTGGTGAATGGGTCTTATTGAAGGCATGTGAGCAGATACGACAATGGGAACAACAGGGTATGGGCAAAATGTCCATCAGTATCAATTTATCACCCCGGCAATTTGGCGATGCCAACCTGGTAACGGCAGTCAAGGAGGCCATTGATGCGACAGGCATTGATCCGCGGCAACTGGATCTTGAGATCACTGAATCCACTGCCATGCACGCTATTGACAATACAATAGATATTCTGCATAAACTGAAAAACCTTGGAGTGCATATCTCCATTGATGACTTCGGCACAGGCTACTCATCACTGAGTTACTTGCAGACAATGCCGATAGATAACCTTAAGATCGATCGCTCCTTTATCAAAAATCTACATCATTCCGTCAAGGACAAGGCATTTGTGCAGGCCATTGTTACCATGGCTCATACCCTCGGCATGAAAATCATTGCAGAAGGAGTTGAACTGGAAGAGCAATTCATGTTTCTGGATGAAATCGACTGCGAGGTTGCCCAAGGTTACCTGTTTAGCAAGCCCGTGCCGCCTGAGCAATTAAAAGATCTGATGGATTCCTCTAAAGACGGTTAAATTAACCTTCCGGATTGTCGTTCGACAAGCCATAATTTGTATTCTCCTATGGAGTCGGCAGGGTGCTTTGATGTATGATAAACGGCTGTTGAACATAGAAAATAGATCGATAGTAAAATGCTGGAAATAAACCCGATACAGTTAAAAATCAAGGACCTGATGGCCCGTACCGAGGCACTTAGGGGGTATCTTTGACTATGATGAGAAAAATGACAGACTGGTAGAAGTCATTCGCGAGCTGGAGCAGCCAGATGTCTGGAATGAGCCGGAAAAGGCACAAAAACTGGGTCAGGAACGCGCCTCACTCGAAAAAATTGTCAACACTATCGGAGAAATGGACTCGGCACTTGCCGATGCAGATGAGCTGTTGCAGATGGCTGCTGAAGAGTCTGACCAGGACACGGTTAATGAAATCACCTCCGATCTGGATAGTATGGAAGGTCGAGTCGCAGAGCTTGAATTCAGGAGAATGTTTTCCGGCGAAATGGATGCCTGTAATGCCTACCTGGATATTCAATCGGGTTCTGGCGGCACAGAGGCCCAGGATTGGGCCGAAATGATCCTCAGGATGTACCTGCGCTGGGGTGAGCGCCGTGGATTCAAGACTGAGCTCATCGAGGTATCGGCAGGCGAGGTGGCGGGTATCAAGAGTGCCACTATCCGTTTTCAAGGCGACTATGCCTTTGGCTGGCTTCGGACCGAAATAGGCGTGCATCGACTGGTAAGGAAATCTCCATTTGACTCAGGTAATCGACGACATACCTCGTTCGCAGCCGTCTTTGTTTCCCCGGAAATAGATGAAGATATTGATATAGACATCAATCCGGCAGATTTGCGCATCGATGTTTATCGTGCCAGCGGTGCAGGTGGACAGCACGTAAACAAAACCGAATCAGCGGTACGTATCACGCACCAACCCTCAGGGATTGTGGTACAGTGCCAGAATGACCGTTCACAGCACAAGAACAAGGCGACAGCCATGAAGCTGCTGAAGGCCAAGTTGTACGAAATGGAGATTCAGAAACGGAATGCTGATCAGCAGGCATTGGAAGAAACAAAATCTGATATCGGCTGGGGTAGCCAGATCCGTTCCTATGTTCTGGATCAGTCGCGAATCAAGGATTTGCGTACCAGTGTAGAAACAGGGAATACCCAGGCGGTGCTGGATGGAGACCTTGATAATTTTATCGAGGCAAGTCTGAAGAGCGGCCTATAAATATTATATTAACAAAAACTAAAGACTAATTATCATGAGTGATGACGAAAATAAACTGATTGCCGAACGCAGAGCGAAACTGGCAAATATTCGCGAACAGGGCAATGCCTTTCCAAACGACTTTAGACGTAACGTTCTCGCAGGTGAACTTCATGCCGAGTATGGAGATAAAAGTAAGGAAGAACTGGAGGCGCTCAATCTACGTGTTGTGATAGCGGGTCGCATGATGTTGAAGCGGGTAATGGGCAAGGCCAGTTTTGCAACTGTGCAGGACATGTCGGGTCGCATCCAGTTTTATGTTGTGCGAGACGAATTGCCAGAAGGCTTGTATAACGAGCAATTCAAGAAGTGGGATATCGGCGATATTATAGGTGGTGAAGGCGTGCTCATGAAAACCAACAAGGGTGAGCTCTCGGTCAAGCTGGATAATGTCAGGCTACTAACCAAGGCTCTGCGGCCCCTGCCGGAAAAGTTCAAGGGTCTTACCGATACCGAGGCACGTTATCGTCAGCGTTACATTGATCTTATAATGAATGATGTAACCCGCAAGACTTTCCTGACACGTAATGCCATTATTAATTACATCAGAAACTTCCTCAATAACAAGGATTTCATGGAAGTAGAAACACCAATGATGCAGGTCATACCCGGTGGTGCAACTGCCCGGCCTTTTACTACGTTTCATAACGCCCTGGACATGGACCTGTTTTTACGCATTGCACCGGAACTGTATCTCAAGCGACTTGTCGTTGGTGGCTTTGAACGTGTATATGAGATCAACCGTAATTTCCGTAACGAAGGCCTGTCAACCCGACATAACCCTGAATTTACGATGATAGAGTTTTATGAGGCCTATGCTGATTACCGTGATCTGATGAACCTGACAGAAGAAATGCTGCGTGGCATTGCGGAAAATGTCATCGGTTCAAGCATTATAAATTATCAGGGAGATGAATATGATTTTGGTAAACCCTTTGACCGCATGACAGTCAAGGAGTCGATATTGCATTTTAACAGCAACCTGCAAGCCGAAATGCTGAATGATCTCGAGAGTGCAAGAAAGGTGGCAGCAGACCTGGATATTCCTTTAAAAGACAGTTACGGACTGGGTAAGGTGCAAATCGAAATATTTGAAAAAACAGTTGAACACCGCCTGATGAACCCGACGTTTATCACAGCTTATCCGACCGAGGTTTCACCGCTTGCGCGCAGGAACGACGATGACCCGTTTGTTACGGACCGCTTTGAATTTTTCGTAGGTGGCCGTGAAGTGGCTAACGGGTTTTCCGAGCTGAATGATGCCGAGGACCAGGCTGAGCGTTTCCGTAAGCAAGTGGAAGAAAAGGATGCCGGTGATGAAGAGGCAATGCATTTTGATGCGGATTATATATGTGCTCTGGAACACGGCATGCCGCCCACAGCCGGTGAAGGGATAGGCATAGACAGGCTGGTGATGTTGTTTACCGATTCTCCTTCTATAAGAGATGTCTTGTTGTTTCCGCATATGCGACCAGAGTAATTGGGGGGTGATAAACCAGCAATGGGGTCATTCACCTTTTCTGGTCTGGTTTTTTTTGTTCATTTCATGAGTAAGTTTATACATATTACTGCTGTTATATTATCTATTTCAGATTTTATTGTCAGAGCCTACTGGAAATTCGCGGGCAGTCATGTGTTCGGGCAACGTTGGGTCGAAGTGTGACCTCATACTAATGATAGTATTATTCTTGATACCGCAGCCTTACCGGTAATTATCCTTCAGCAATATCTGTTTATTCGCGAATGGTTTACTTAAAAAACTACTGGTTTTTACTAAAACAGATTCCATGCAATTGACAGGGTTCTTGCTGGTGTTCATCTGCTTTATGTATAGTATTTGTGTGGCAATCACATGATGTTGCACCTTCCTTGCCTGCATTGACTGCCTGCTTAAATTGTCTACACTTTAGTATGTGAAGAAGATAGGTTCTTCTGATCCAATTCTTTTTGTACTGATTTGTCCGGTCGTACAAAAACATTTTATGGTTATCCAGATGTTTAACACCTGTTATTTACCCTTTCAATATTAAATGTCTTTTAGTTGAATCCGAAATACAGGAAATTTACGACTAGACAGTTTATGAAAAAGGGGGTTCAAAAATGATCAAGACTACATTTATTATGGCTGTAGCAGCCTGTCTGTCTCTTTCAACTGCTTTCGCTGGTGAAGATTCCAAGTCAAGTGAAATGCGTTTCAAGAACCTTGATTTAAACAAGAATGGCCATATAAGCCAGTATGAAGCAAAGGACAGGCACAGGGTGTTTTACTATTATCAAAAGGCTGACAAGAATGATGATGGACATCTGGATATGTCCGAGTTCAGTGCCTTTGAAATAGAAATACCGGATTACGGCGTAAAGTAAAGATCGGCTCTTGTGTGATTTGATGGCGTAAAGGTTCGTCCTTTACGCCAGGGGGTGTTCTGTAGTCTTGTATTTAAGTAATAAAACAAGTGTAGTTATAAGCGGTTTTTGCAGTTGCTTAATTGCAGTTCAGGAGGGTCCATCGAAAAAGTAAACGGTGAGGTCTTGCTTAGAGCGCTCAGTCCGAGGATCTGCCGGGTTTTTCCAGGGAATACAGCCGCATCGACATTATGTAGCCAACAGTTTTTGCCTATATTGATAGCGCTCAAGGTGTAGACGGCTACGCGCATTTTTTTTCCGTTTGCCAAAATCCCTACGAGGTCTTTTTTATAACGTGCCTTGCCATTCTTTTTGAGAATGTCCAGTGTATGTTCGTTAATGGTGCTGTAACCCGAGCCGGTATCAACCATCATATCTACAATGCCGGCACCCAGTATTTCTCCCTGCACATAAAATGTTGCGGCACCATGTGATTTCATGCTGACGCTGGTAGTGCTCTTGGATACGGAGGCGACATTGGTACCAATGCTGACAAAAACAAGTGTTATGACTACTGCAAAATACTTCATATTCTTTATCTCATGATTTTTGTGTACTAATAACAGTTATTATTTTAATTAATAGTAGCTATATAAAGTGTTAATGTAAATCCTGTTAATCATACTTACTTATTTTATCGGCAAAATAGCAGTCGTGCTTTAATAAAGACAAGTAAAACCCAGTACTCAATTATTTTTATGATTCCATGCCTTGTTTTTTTAAAGGTTTTACATTGACTTGTTTAAAGTGCGTGTATTAATCGGGGTTGCTTGGTTTTATAAAAAAACATTGGGCCTGTGTTTGTCGTCACGGGCCCAATATTTAATGCGGTTTTTGATAACGCGGTTTTGTTAGCGATGTGCTATGCCAGCATGGCTTTGACCTCTTGAAGATTTTCCTTGTTTTCCTCTATCTCGACTACGTTGATTTCAGGTTCAATGCCCAGGCGTTGGAAGGCAGGTATGTTGTTCCAGTCACGCTGGGTGAGCGGGTGGTTTGTGCCTATATAACTTTGCAGGTTAGAGACAATAACGATATCGACATAGTCAACTTCGCCATCCGGGTTACGGTCAAGGTTTTCATGCTGTGCTGCAACATCAATCAGGCTTTGTGGAAATTCCCAGTCGCGCAGAATTTTTTCGCCGATAATGGTGTGTAATTTTCTGATAATCTTGTCGAGTAGTGCGGGGTCGTCTCTCAGTTCATCTATATCTTCTGCATGCACAATAATTGGCAGGGCTCCAATATCGTGAATCAAACCAGCAAGCATGGCCTGATCTTTGGGTACGCCGGAAGTCGCTGCCAATACATAGCTGATCGATGCAACATTGGTGGAATGCTCCCAGGTCGCGCGCATTTTTTTATCCAGTACATCCGATGTAGCCTGAAACATTTGCTGCATTACCATGCTGCTGACCAGGTTACGTACCTGGAGATTACCTAGCCTCGCTATGGCTGTTTGCAAGTTCTCTACAGGTGTGCGGGTTCTATATAATGGACTGTTACAAACTTGCAGCAACCTGGCGGATAGGGCTGCGTCGGTGCTGATGATCTTGGAAATTTCGCCTGCGCTGGCGTCTTCTTTTTCCACGGCATCTCTTACTTTCAGTGCTACTTCTGGCAAGGTTGGCAGGACCAGACGATTATTTTCCAGGTCATCCAGAAAACTTTCAAGTATCTGTTCTTCTGTATCCACTATTGCTCCCTCATGTCGTTGTTTTTAATCATCTTCACTGTCGTATGCATACGGTAAATCAAGGAATGTGAGTTCCGGGCCGGCTGTACTTTCGAGGTGAACGCTGCCGGAATCTACACTACTGATTTCTATAACGGCCAGAACATCAAAACCTCCATCCGGAGCAGGCGTTACATTAACGATTTTTCCGGTCCCCTGACCACTTTTTGACGAAGGGGAAAACAACGCATCGGCTTCAACCGGTGGGGTGGAGGTATCTATGTGCGCAAGGTACATGCGGCGTTTGAGTTTCCCCAGGTATTGCATTCGGGCAACGATTTCCTGTCCGGTATAACAGCCCTTTTTGAAGCTGACACCATTGATCAGTTGCATATTCACCATTTGAGGCACAAAGGCATCGACTGTATTGCTTGTGATAAGTGGCAGGCCGGACTGGATCGATAACCATGACCAGACTTCGGAACCAACTGGTGCGGCCCTGACGTTCAGGGATTCCCAGATTTTTTCTATTTCGTTGAGCGGACCAAGGATTTCAAACCGTGGGTTGATACCCGGTAAGCGAATGACGGTCAGGTCATTGAGTTGCATTGTGTCAAATACCTCGACAGGTATTTGACCAAACAGGTCAGTGAGTTCTTTTTCTGCATTGGGTCCACTATACCCAATATGGATCTGCCCATCGCTGGAATCCTCCATGACCACCTTTGACATGAGGACAAACATCCTCAGCCGTTTGAGTGTTTCTTCGATAAGTACCTTTGGCAGTCGTAAAAAATAACTGTCGGCACGTTTGAAAATCAGGAAATTGGAAAGTAATCTTCCTTTTGGGCTGCAATACCCACTGATCTGTGCATGTTCAGAATCAACCTGTCGTATATCATTGGTAAATTGCCCTTGCAGAAAATCTTCGGCATCTTCACCGCGTATCGAGATCAGCCCGGTATGCGAGAGATCAACTATTACATCACCGTTACTCGCCAGTTTTAGCTCGCGCGTTGGGTTGCCAAAACTCTCGACGTAGCTGTCATTATACTCGGCACCATTGTTTTTCAGGAAATCTGTCCAGTCTTGTTTCATAGTTCTCTCTTGGAATATATTGGTGATTCTTGATTGTAGTAACCAATATGAAGTCTGTATCGACTGATTACAAGTGGAACTTGAACCTAAGTATATAAAAAAATTATCTGGAATAATGACTTGCGTAAATTTCTGGATCGGCTAAGTTATACATAATGTCAAAAATAATATAAAAAGGATGTGAATGCGTAACCAGAAACGTCCCGTATTTCTCAACCTGCTCCAAATCAAGCTACCTCCTACGGCTATCGCGTCTATCCTGCATCGAGTAGCAGGGGTGTTTCTTATCCTTCTATTTCCATTTTTGATATATATGTTTGATGTTTCTTTACAGGATAAAGCATCATTTACTCAAGCAGTTCAGTTGATTAATCAACCACTGGTCGTTTTACTGCTCTATGGTCTATTGTGGGCCATCTCGCACCATTTTTTTGCCGGTTTACGCTATTTTCTGATTGATTTTGACGTGATTTGTGGCAAACAGGCTGCACGTTTCAGTGCGGTTATCGTTGTTATCCTGGGTTTGTTAATTCCGGTTCTGGTGGCGTTGGGAGGCAAGCTGTGAAACGTATAGATGGTCTGGGGGCCTGGGTCTGGCAGCGACTCAGCGCCTTGTATCTGGCAGTGTTCGTTATATACCTTATCGGGAATTTCCTCAATCTGGACCGGTTTGATCATGCTACCTGGGTGGCCTGGGTATCGCATCCTGTTAACAACATTTTGATGATTATTGGTTTTTGCATGCTGGTTGTGCATGCATGGATTGGTATTAAGGACGTCATCATGGATTACATACATCCTGTCGTAGTCAGGGCTGTGGTGATGATGCTTTTTGCGCTTATATTGTTGTTGTGCCTGGTATGGGCATTACGTGTTGTTTTGATGGTGTAGGAATGACGATAAAAACAAGAAAATTTGATGCTTTAATCATAGGTGCCGGTGGTGGTGGCTTGCGCGCGGCCTTGCAGCTGGCACGGGCAGATGCCAAAGTAGCGGTTGTTTCAAAGGTCTTTCCGACACGCTCACATACGGTAGCTGCCCAGGGAGGCGTCAATGCCGCACTGGCCAATGTTTCCCCTGATAACTGGCATTTTCATATGTTTGATACGGTCAAGGGCAGCGACTATCTGGGTGATCAGGATGCGATCGAGTATATGTGTCGTGCAGCACCAAGAGTGGTGTATGAGCTTGATCACTTTGGTGTGCCATTTTCCAGGCGTAAGGACGGTAACATATACCAGCGTGCATTCGGTGGTCAGAGCCAGGATTATGGGGGTGACCAGGCTTCCCGCACCTGTGCGGCTGCCGATCGCACCGGCCATGCTATTTTGCATACCCTGTACCAGCAGAATATAGCCGCCAAGACCCATTTTTTTGATGAATTTTTTGCGATCGATCTGCTCAAGGACGAGGAGGGTTACTTTCTTGGTGCGATCGCTCTGGAAATCGAGACCGGGGAACCGATTGTAATCGAGGCGAAAACGACCCTGATTGCAACAGGCGGGGCAGGTCAGCTGTTTCGCACCTGTACCAATGCACTGATCAATACCGGTGATGGCATGGCGATGGCATTACGTGCCGGTATCCCGTTGCAGGACATGGAGTTTTTCCAGTTTCATCCAACCGGTATTGCGAGTAAGGGCATGCTGATAACCGAGGGCGTTCGTGGTGAAGGCGGCTATCTTGTGAATGCCGAGGGTGAACGTTTTATGGAACGTTATGCTCCACGAGTCAAAGACCTGGCGAGCCGTGATATTGTCAGCCGTGCTATAGCGATCGAGATCAGGGAAGGGCGTGGCTGTGGACCCGACAAGGATCATGTCTTCCTCAAGGTGGATCACATTGGCGCTGATATCATCAAGAAACGCTTGCCCGGAATACGCGATCTGGCCATGACCTTTGCGCATGTCGATCCTATCGAGAGCCCGATACCTGTTTACCCGACTGCCCACTACACGATGGGCGGGATTCCAACCAATCGCTACGGCCAGGTTGTTGTGCCGGAAATGGAGGGCCCCGAAGAACCGGTACCCGGTTTGTATGCAGCTGGCGAGTGTGCCTGTGTCTCTGTACATGGTGCCAACCGACTTGGAGGCAACTCGCTGCTGGATATTCTTGTTTTTGGACGGGCTGCCGCTAATCACATTATTGATCACCTGAAAGAGCAGCGTTATCACCGACAAATGAATATGGATTCTGTAGAAAAGGCACTGGCCAGGCTGGCGCGCTGGGAGAAAGGTGGCGAAGGCGAATCAGTACCACAATTGCGGGCTGAATTTCGTAAGGTGATGGAGGACCATTGTGGCGTGTTCAGGGAGCAGTCTGTTCTTGCCGAAGGCCTTGAAAAGGTCAAGGCCTTCCGTCAACGTTTACAGGATGCACGCCTGAAAGATCAGAGCAAGGTATTCAATACGGCTCGTATCGAGGCTCTGGAACTGGAAAACCTGATCGATATCGGTATAGCGACGGTCGCTTCGGCCTTGTCTCGTACCGAGAGTCGGGGAGCACATTCCAGGATAGACTATACAGAACGGGATGATGTTAACTGGCTCAAACACACATTGTTTTTTGAAGATGGTCGGCTTGACTTCAAACCTGTCAGGCTGAAACCCATTACCGTCGATCCGTTTCCACTCAAGGCAAGGGTGTACTAGTATGCGATTTTCGATTTACCGTTATGACCCGGAAAAGGACAGCAAACCTTATATGCAGTCCATGGAGCTGGATAATACCCGCGAAGACATGATGCTGCTGGAAGCCTTGCTGGAGCTGAAGAAGCAGGATGAATCCCTGAGTTTCCGGCGATCTTGTCAGGAAGGCGTATGTGGTTCTGATGCCATGAGTATTAATGGCCGAAACGGACTGGCATGCATTACGCCACTGCTGGACTTGAAAGAACCTGTTCAGCTAAGGCCCATGCCGGGTCTGCCGGTCATTCGAGATCTCATTGTAGATATGACCCAGTTTTACCAGCAGTATCGTAAGGTCAAGCCCTACCTGATTGTGCATGATCCCGAGCCCGAGGTAGAGCGTAAACAGTTACCCGAGGAGCGCGACAAACTGGATGGTTTGTATGAGTGCATCCTGTGCGGTTGTTGTTCTACATCTTGTCCGTCTTTCTGGTGGAATCCCGATAAATTTCTTGGTCCGGCTGCACTCTTGCAGGCATGGCGTTTTCTGGCCGACAGCCGTGACCAGGCAGAACAGGAGCGGTTACAGGCGCTCGAAGGTCCATATCGCCTGTTCCGTTGTCATACGATCATGAATTGTGTTGATGTCTGTCCAAAAGGCTTGAATCCGACGTCTGCAATCGGGAATATTAAAAACCTTATGATTAAAAGGTCTATTTAAGGAATCGTCGTGCAAGCCGATAAATCTAATCAGCAACTCAGCAAACAGCGCCTGCTATGGAGCTGCAGACGTGGTATGCTTGAACTTGATTTATTGCTAAAAGACTTTATATATAAAGGATATGAAGAACTGCAACAGCGTGATCAAAAAGCCTTCAGTGCCCTGCTTGATTACCCGGATGCAGTTTTGTTTGATTTGTTAATGGGTAAGTCCATTACAGCTGATCAGGATATTGCCAGTGTCGTCAAAAAAATACGGACAATCGCTACATCTGGAACCACGTAGTTCCCGCTATTTGGCCCTGGCCCTGTTTTTCCTACATGGCCTGGCGCTGGTTGTTGCTGCCAACCTGACGGTACCGGGCTGGCTGTCTGTCGTTATCTCGCTTGCAATATTGGCAAATTTCTACTCGACCTTTACTGTGCACGTGTTGGGACGTGGCAAGCACGCCATATTAAGCATGGTCTGGGAAGACGATGGAGACTGGAAGCTGATCAGCGGGGAAGGCGAGGAGCAGAGCGCGCGCTTATTGCCCAGTAGTTATGTTCACACGCAGCTGATTGTACTCAATTTTATTATTGAGCAGGGCGGCAGAAGAACGGCGATCCTGCTTCGGGATTCACTTGAGTCCAAAACCTTTCGTGATTTGCTTATCCGCATGAACCTGGAGGCAGGCTAACCTGTTTTTCAGTTGTCTCTTGCTGCATTCAGCGCTGTTATGTTTTCTGACCAGGTTTTTTTTGCATTTGATGAAGGCTCATCGGGTATGAGTACAGTATTGGCGGGCGTACATGAGTTGTCCTGTTCCGGGTAATCGAGAGTATAGTGTAAGCCACGGCTTTCCTTGCGGCTTTGCGCAGATCGTATCATCAGGTCTGCGACCTGGCACAGGTTGCGTAATTCAATCAGGTCATTGGATATACGGAAGTTACCATAGTATTCATTGATTTCATGGGACAACAGGTCAATGCGACTCTTGGCACGTTGTAAGCGTTTATCAGTCCTGACGATGCCGACATAATCCCACATGAAACGCCTGAGTTCATCCCAGTTATGGGACACAACCACTTCCTCGTCTGAATCCGTCACCCGGCTTTCATCCCAATCGGGCAGTCGCGGTGGTTTATGAGCCTGATGTGCAGTTGTATTGATCTTGTTGGCAGCCGAATGTGAAAATACCAGGCATTCAAGCAGGGAATTGCTGGCCATGCGGTTCGCGCCATGCAAGCCTGTAAAGGCGGTTTCACCAATGGCATACAGGCCATCGATGTCGGTCTGGCCATTGAGATTGGTGGCGATACCGCCGCAAGTGTAATGCGCAGCCGGTACGACAGGGATGGCTTCTTTGCTGATATCATAGCCAAATTCAAGGCATTTACTGACAATATTCGGGAAATGATGCTGGATGAATTCTGCAGGTTTGTGGCTGATATCGAGGTAGACACACTCGGCGCCCAGCCGCTTCATTTCATGGTCGATTGCACGTGCGACAATGTCACGTGGTGCCAGTTCGGCCCGAGGGTCAAACTCAGACATAAATCGTGTGCCATCCGGTAGTAAAAGATGGGCGCCTTCTCCTCGCAATGCCTCGGTGACAAGAAAAGACTTGGCCTTGGGGTGATACAGGCAGGTCGGGTGAAACTGGTTGAACTCCATATTGGCCACACGGCAGCCGGCCCGCCAGGCGATGGCAATACCGTCTCCGGTAGAGGTGTCCGGGTTGCTGGTGTACAGGTACACCTTGCTGGCACCACCGCTGGCCAGCACGACAAAGGGCGCTTCAAATACATTAACCTCATTGCTGTTACGATCGAGAACATAGGCCCCGTAACAGCGGTTTTCAGACAAGCCCAGCTTGTTGCCTGTAATCAGGTCAACAGCAAGGTGATATTCAAACAAGCTAATGTTTTTCTTGTTTTTCACCTGTTGTTCCAATGTTGTTTCAATTGCCTTGCCGGTGGCATCTTCGGCATGTATGACGCGGCGGTGGCTATGTCCGCCTTCACGGGTCAGATGATAGCCTGTGTCGGGTTTGTTCTCATTTACGAGGCTGAATGGAACCTGTTCTTGCAGCAACCACTGTATGGCCTCGGGCCCATGTTCAACGGTATAACGAACTGTTTCGGGATCGCATAAACCCGCCCCGGCCTCGATGGTATCTTCTATGTGTGATTCAAAGCTGTCTTCGGCATCCATTACCGCTGCGATTCCCCCCTGGGCATAGAGGCTTGATCCTTCCGTCAGGCGATTTTTGGAGAGCACGGCTACAGATAGTTTGCTGTCCAGTTGCAGGGCCATGCTTAGTCCTGCAGCGCCACTGCCAATAATCAGGACATCAAACTGTCGATATTTTTCTGCCATTGGAATATTGCAACAGAACTGACTTTATTATTCAAGATATTGTTATATTACTTCAAATGGTTGAAAATAGATGAATTAATTACAAACATTAATCGAACTTAGCCAGATCTGTACTGTCTTATTTCTTGAGGCAGACAGGGATGGATGTCGGTTGAAGGGGAATGGCCCTGATGGCAGGGAAAAACATTGATCAGGAACTGGTTAAACAGGTCCAGAATGGCGATAAAAAGGCATTTGATTTGCTGGTTCTGAAGTATCAGAACAAGATCATCAGCCTTGTTGGCCGATTTGTTCATGACCCGTATGAAGCCCAGGATGTGGCTCAGGAGGCCTTTTTAAAGGCCTACCGTGCATTGGCTAATTTTCGTGGAGACAGTGCTTTTTATACCTGGATCTATCGTATTGCCATCAATACAGCAAAAAATTACCTGGTAGCGCAAAACAGGCGACCCCCAGGTGATGATATTGACGCCCAGGAGGCTGAACAGTTTATGGATTCAGGTAGATTACGCGAGTCAGCAACACCGGAGAGATTGCTGCTGACTGACGAGATACAAAAAACGGTGAATCAGGCCATCGAGGATTTGCCGGAAGATTTGCGTACAGCAATAACCTTACGCGAACTGGAAGGCCTGAGTTATGAGGATATAGCGCTTGCCATGGATTGCCCTGTAGGAACAGTTCGTTCACGGATTTTCAGGGCACGAGAAGCAATTGACGCGAAACTAAAGCCATTATTGTAATGATGGTAAGGAAATGACGGTAGGGATTATTATATAACCTTGATATTCAGCGAAAGCTAAGGGTTGCAGTGATGAAAGACAAGATAAGTGAACAAATTTCGGCATTATTTGATGACGAGCTTGAACATGAAGAGCATGAATTGCTATTGCGTAGGCTCAAGCAGGAGGCTGGTTTACAACAGGCTCTTTCACGTTACCAGATAATCGGTGATGCCATGCGGCAGCATCTCAGCGATGCGGCCTCGGTCGATCTGGCCCGTAAAGTAAGCGAATCAATTGACGCCGAGCCTGATATAGCTGCACGTGCTTCTGAAGCCAGGCACATGATGCTGATCAAGCCGGTTGCCGGTCTCGCTATTGCAGCTTCGGTGGCAGCCATGGCCGTAATAGGCCTTCAGGATATGGGGCAGTTCCAGTCACCAGAACAAGCCACACCACGTCTGGCACAAATCCAGGCTCAGCCGCAGTCGCATAATGGTATATTACGCGCCTCTGCAGGTACACATTGGGACAGGCAGCAACCGGAAACCGAAAGACGTCTGAATGGTTATCTGGTTAATCATAGCGAATACACGTCGAATATCAGTCTGCAAGGGATGATTAATTACGCGCGCATTGCCGGTTATGATTCCAAAAAGAAAGACAAGTGATTTTGTGAGCAATAATGACTAAAACGATGTTAATTGGTGTCCGTAGTCTATCCCTGTGTCTGTTATGCGTCGCATTTCTACCTGCTTACGGCTCTGGTTCCAGTACTGAAGCGCAAGCCAAGGCATGGTTAAGCCGTATGTCGCAGGCTATTAAAACGCTTAATTATGAAGGCGTTTTTGTTTACATACACGGTAAACAAATGGAAACCATGCGTATTATTCACAAGAATGTTGATGGTGAGGAACAGGAACGTCTATTGTCTCTGGCTGGAACGCCGCGTGAGATTCTTCGCAATAATGACCGTCTTATATGCATACTACCTGACAGTCAGTCCGTGGTAGTAGAAAAGAGCCGTCCAAAAAATTATTTACCAACCGGCCTGCAGCATGTAACCAGTGATCTTAAACGCCATTATCGTTTCCGATTGGTCGGTTCCGAGCGTATGACAGGCAGGGACGCAGTATTGATCGATGTTTTACCCAGGGACTCATATCGATACGGTTACCACTTATGGCTGGATCGTCAAACGGCCATGTTGCTCAAGTCAGATCTTGTCAATGAGAATGGTGAGCCAATTGAGCAGATCATGTTTACGGAAATCGAAATCATGGATCAGATCCCCACTGAAAAGCTGGAGCCCACAATCAGTTCTGAAGGCTACAAATGGTTTAAGCAGGAAAAAGACCACAAGACTGAAAAAATTGAAAGCCAGTGGGTTGTTACAAAGTTACCCTCCGGTTATATGAAAGGCATGCAGAAGAAGCATGGTTTGCCAACCAGTCGCATGCCGGTTGAGCACTTGATGTTTACGGATGGTATTTCGTCTGTTTCAGTTTATATAGAGGCAATGAACAAATCCAAGCCGATGATGAAAGGGTTTTCAAAAATCGGCGCTGTGAATGCTTATACAACAGTGATATCTGATCACTATGTCACGGTTGTTGGAGAAGTTCCCAAGGCTGCAGTTAAATACATCGGCGACTATGTTCGCTATATGCCGGATAAATAATCATGCTGGAAGAAAAGGGCGTGATTGTCAAAACCGAGGGTGACTATCTCTGGGTTGAGGCAATAAGCGACAGCGGCTGCGGTCATTGTTCCGCCCGTCAGGGATGTGGTACTGCATCATTACAGAAATGGTTTAATCGAAAACCGAATCACCTGCGATTGTTAAATACCTCTGGCTATCAGACAGGTGATACCGTCATCATCGGCATACCGGATCATGCCCTGCTCAAGGGCTCCTTCGCGATTTATATGTTGCCATTGCTGGCATTATTGATAGGTGCTCTTGTTGGTATCGTCATCAATGACTGGCTGGGCTGGGGTTCGCGTGAGCCGGTCAGCATTATTTCCGGTTTTGTCTCGTTTGCCGGTAGTTTTATCTGGTTAAGACGGTATACGCTCAAATATGCGCAAAAGGCTGAATACCTGCCGGTGATTTTACGCACATCTTATTGAAATATCAGTTAAAATCCCTTGCAAACCATCTGTATTCAGGCATGGTTTGGCTGGCTTGTGACCTCGTTTCCACGCTATAATGTGTTTCGGCTAAATCATGTTGAGGTTTGGTATTGTTTATTGTGCGTGATTTGGACGAATTTCCGGGTGTTGTTCCGCTCTGGATTTAGCTGATGTCATTATTGTTTCAGGTATATAGTCGACCAGGCTGTCATCTCTGTGAAGACATGATAGACCACCTGAATGCCTTGAAGGAAGAGCAGGCGTTCAGGATAGAGGTCATAGAAATTACCGGCAACAGTTTTCTGGAAGAGCAGTATGGATTGAAAGTACCAGTGCTTATGCACGATGATCAGGAGATATGTCGTTATTTCCTTGATGTTACAAAACTGAATGACTATTTAACGCAGAACAAAACAGACTAACTTATGCAGTATATTCGAAATTTTTCCATCATTGCTCACATAGATCATGGCAAATCTACGATTGCGGACCGCTTTATCCAGATATGCGGCGGTCTGAGTGATCGTGAAATGTCAGCACAGGTTCTCGATTCCATGGACCTTGAAAAAGAGCGAGGGATTACCATCAAGGCCCAAAGTGTCTCGCTGGATTACAAGGCAAGAAATGGCAACACTTACCAATTAAATTTTATAGATACTCCGGGACATGTCGACTTCTCATATGAAGTGTCACGCTCTCTGGCGGCATGTGAAGGTGCCTTGCTGGTTGTTGATGCCTCACAAGGCGTCGAGGCGCAAAGTGTTGCAAATTGTTATACCGCGATAGACCTTGGGCTTGAAGTGGTTCCGGTGCTCAACAAAATAGATTTACCAGCAGCAGACCCTGAACGTGTTATCGAGGAAATCGAGGAAATCATCGGTATTGAGGCCAATGATGCCATTCATGTCAGCGCTAAAACCGGTGTGGGCATTGAAGATCTGCTGGAGCAGTTGGTTGAGCGAATTCCGGCTCCAACTGGTGATCCGCAAGGGAAATTGCAGGCACTGATTATCGATTCATGGTTTGATAATTTTGTTGGTGTCATCTCCCTGGTGCGGATAGTAAACGGTTCAATAAAACCCAAACAGAAATTCAAGGTTATGTCGACTGATGGAGTTTATCAGGTTGATGAAGTTGGCGTATTTACGCCAAAACGAAATAAGAATGATGGTCTTTCGGCAGGTGATGTAGGCTATATCATTGCAGGAATAAAAGACATAGACGGGGCGCCGGTTGGTGATACCCTGACCTCGGTGACCGACCCGGCTGTTGAGCCGTTGCCCGGTTTCCAGAAATTACAGCCTCGTGTTTTTGCCGGTTTGTTTCCGGTCAGCTCTGATGATTATGAAGACTTCAGGGAAGCCTTGCAGAAATTAAGGCTGAATGATTCAGCATTACAATACGAGCCTGAAACATCTGATGCCTTGGGGTTCGGTTTTCGTATTGGTTTCCTGGGTATGTTGCATATGGAAATCGTTCAGGAGCGACTGGAGCGGGAGTATAACCTTGATCTCATAACGACTGCACCTACTGTTATATACCAGGTACTAACCTCAAAGGGTGAAGTACTATCGATTGATAACCCGTCAAGGTTGCCTCCTGTAAACGAGATAGAAGAAGTCCGGGAACCTATCATACAGGCCAATATTCTGGTGCCTCAGGATTATGTTGGTGCAGTCATTACGCTTTGTATAGAAAAGCGGGGAGTGCAGAAAAACCTGCAATACCTGGGTAAGCAGGTCTCTATTGAATATGAAATGCCAATGAGTGAGGTGGTACTGGATTTCTTTGACCGACTCAAGTCGGTCAGTCGTGGTTACGCCTCATTTGACTATCATTTTCTACGTTTTCAACAAGCCCCACTGGTTAAACTTGATGTGCTGATTAATGGTGAACGAGTAGATGCATTGTCGATCATTATCCATAAGGAACACAGTGTCAGAAGAGGTCGCGAGCTGGCTGAGAAAATGCGAGAGATCATTCCACGTCAAATGTTTGATGTGGCAATTCAATCTGCAGTGGGCGCTCAGATCATTGCCAGGACGACAGTAAAGGCATTGCGAAAAAATGTAACCGCAAAATGTTATGGCGGAGATATTACACGTAAAAGGAAATTGCTCGAGAAACAGAAGGCCGGGAAAAAACGTATGAAGCAAGTAGGCAAAGTTGAAATACCTCAGGAAGCGTTTTTGGCAGTTCTTCGGGTAAGTGATAAATAGGAATATAATATGACATTTGATTTTCCAACAATTTTATTTCTGGCATCCGCTGCTACCGGTCTGGTCTGGCTAGCAGATGTTCTGTACTGGAAACCCAGGCGCAAGGAAGATGATAACGAACCGGTTATTGTAGAATATTCGCGCTCTTTTTTTCCGATCATACTGATTGTGTTACTGCTTCGATCGTTTTTATTTGAGCCATTCAGGATTCCATCAGGTTCTATGATGCCCACCCTGCTTGCCGGAGATTTTATTCTGGTTAACAAGTATGCTTACGGTATACGCCTTCCTGTTATCAATAAAAAAATTATCAGTACGAATGATCCGCAGCGTGGAGATGTGGTTGTTTTTCGCTATCCTGCAGATCCGACAACAGATTATATTAAAAGGGTAATAGGGCTGCCTGGTGATCATATTGAATACCGAAATAAAATGCTCTATATAAATGGTAAGCAACTGGATTATTCAGTAAAAGGCTTGTATGTCGGTTCAGGTTCGGGTGTTAATTATACGGGCACGCGAGTGATGCACGAAAATATACGCGGGGTGGAACACGAGTTGCTGGTGAGGGAAAACCAGTTTGAATATGCCTACCCATGTATGAAAAATGGCAATTCATATACAGTGCCGGATGGGCAGTATTTTGTTATGGGAGATAACAGGGATTACAGTAATGATAGTCGCTTCTGGTGTTCGGTACCGGATGAAAACCTGGTTGGTAAAGCATTTATGGTATGGATGCATTGGGATGCAGGTGGTAATGGCCTGGATACTTCAAGAATAGGAGAATCAATTCAATAAAGGTAGGGTGAATAATGATGATAATAAAACGACAGGCAGGGATGACAGGAATAGGGTGGCTAACGGTTTTGGCCTTGATTGGCTTCTTTGTAGCGCTTGGTCTGACCATACTCCCGATTCAGATAGAGTCTTACAAGGTAAGCAAAGCGCTGGAGAGGTTGAACAGTGTTCCTCATATAACAAAAAAAACCAAAAAAGAAGTCGTTGGCTTATTGTTAAACCAGTTCAGTATTGATGATGTGAAATCAGTAAAAGCCGAGCATATCAAATACAGCAAGGAAAAAGGTGTATTAACAATTACAGTTGAATATGAGAACAGGCGTTCATTTATTAAGCCCTATGATATTGTTGGTGTTTTCAAAGAAGAGCTCAAGGTCATAGAGCGTTGAGAAGAGCTGTTGCCGGTTTAATGAAATCATTGCATTATGATTTCGATAATGCAGATTATTTAACTACTGCTTTAACTCATCGTAGTGCCAACAAGAAAAACAATGAGAGACTGGAATTTCTTGGTGACAGTATCCTTAGTCTGGTAATAAGTGAGTTTTTATACAAGCAGTTAGGTGCTGCGCAGGAAGGAGAGATGAGCCGCTTGCGATCCAGCCTGGTCAAGGGAGACAAGCTTGCAGAGCTGGCACAGAAACTTGATCTGGGCGATTATCTTATCCTTGGTTCAGGTGAGTTAAAGAGTGGCGGGTTCAGAAGGTCTTCCATACTGGCAGACGGACTGGAAGCAGTATTCGGGGCTGTTTTCCTTGATTCGGATTTCGCGCGGTGTAAGCGGGTTATCCTTGATTTGTATGAAGATGAATTATCTACTCTCCCTGAAGCCTCTGCCGTGAAAGATTCCAAAACTTCATTGCAGGAATACCTGCAAGCAAAACGCCTGCCCTTGCCGGTTTATAATGTTGTTGAAGTCACCGGTGAGCCTCACCAGCAAAAATTCGTAGTTGAATGTATAGCATCGGGTGTCAATGCCGTGGTGCAAGGTAATGGCAGTAGTCGAAGAAAAGCCGAGCAAGATGCGGCATCAATCATACTAGGGCAATTAGATGGTGGATG
>Ga0316207_10000914_pt1 | contig 40951 bp, 33 predicted proteins | sample 6weekpyrite_MG_FD_204943 | JGI IMG/M metagenome (GOLD analysis project Ga0316207, IMG submission 204943) | Microbial mat bacterial communities from mineral coupon in-situ incubated in ocean water Damariscotta River, Maine, United States -... | ecosystem: Environmental > Aquatic > Marine >... | reverse complement strand
GCCGACAGCCAGGTGGAGGTGCGGGGATCGGCGGCATCGACCTGCCGTTGGGTGGCGGCATCGCGGATCATGTCAACACCTGCGGAACGGGGTCGTCGCTGGTATCCCATTCGCCAAAGCGCGACAGGTGGTCAAAATCGCCGTGATCGGTTTTGGAGAAAAGGGCAAGGCGGGCGGTGTAGCCACGCGCGACGTCGTGCCAATTTGCAAAAAGCGTCTCTAACGCTGCCCAAACCTGGTCCGGCGGGTTCTCGTCCAGCGGTGCGGGGACGTTCTTCATGGCTGCGTTGACGCCGATGAACGTGGCGCTGGCGACGGACACAGACCCAAGGTTCTCAAATGCCCCAAGCTCTGCCATCGCGGCCTCAAGCAGCAGTTGCTTGTCAAAGATGAGTTGCTGGTTTCTGGTCGGGACAGCGCCGGTTTTGTAGTCGTAGATGAGGGCGGCGCCCGTGTCTGTCAGATCAATCCGGTCGGCCTTGCAAGTCAGCAGGACACCAGAGGGAGCGACGACGATCTCGCCGTATTCTTCAATCTTGTGATCGCTGGCAAGGGCCTGGCGGTCTGCCTCATCGGCCAGGAACTGATCGGCAGACCGCGCCATCCGTGCCATCCATTGCGCGCGGACCGTGGGCCAGGGGCAATGTGCGGCGAATTCCTCGGTTGCGATCTGCATCAGCGCATCCCTGTCATCGGGCCCATGTCCGGCATCTATGAACCTTTCAAGGATGCCGTGGATGATGGTCCCCCGCAGCGGCGCATTGGCAGTGGGCAAAAGCGGGTCAAGCGGATTGAGCCGGAGCGTCTTGCGGGCGTAAATCGCAAAAGGATCGCGAATGAGCGTCTTGATCTGCGTGACCGAGAGTTTTTGGGGCCGCGCGGCGATGGGCGGGCGCGGTGACGGGCGCGGCGCGGCTGGTATCCGTACCTGGGGTGATGACAATGCATCGGCCATCGCGCTCCAGCGGTCGCCCCGCGCCTGCATCGCGGCCAGCGCATCTGGCCCGTTCTGCTCGGGCAGGCCCTTCAACAGGTTCGTCAGCCGGTTGACCCAACGCGATGGCACGGTTTCGGCATCGGCCGAGCGTTTCGCCCTTGTGATCCAGACCTCGGGCCCGGCAATCGCCTGTTGATAATCATGCGCAGACAGGCCGATCCGTCGCTCTGGCAGCAAGAGCCCTGCCTTGGCCCTCATCACGCGGTTCAGCCAGGGGTCGGGCGGCGGTGCTTCGGGCCAGATACCTTCGTTCATGCCGCCAAGGATAGTCAGGGCAACGCCCTGCACCCGCGCCTCCAGCGTCCCCCAGATCAGGATATTGGGGTGACCCGCATCGCGGTCGCGCACTACCCCTTCAGCGATGACCGCACCAAAAAGCGCAGAATAATCGCGAGGGGTCATGGTGCCGCCTGCGCTTGCTTCCCGGATCAGGTTATCGCAAGCCTTGCGCGCCTCGCGCCCGGCCGCTTCGTCCCAAAGGCCGCCCGACTGCCGCGCATCAGGACCCCCACAGAAACGTTCGGCCAGCGTGATATGCTGTTCCAGATGGTCAGAAAGCGCCCTGGTCCTGGTATCGTCCAACCCGGCGATCAGCCCATTGAGCCATGCGACCCAATCTTCACGCCCAGGACTTTTTTTTGCCCACGTCAGCAAATCATCCGCCTTGGGGAACGGCGGGCCAAAACGGCGCAAGTGAAGTTCCAGATCGCGGGTGTGCCGCAAATGGTCACCCCGGTCGTCTGGTCCTGAATGACAAAGCGGGTGCTTGAGCAGGGTCAGCAGCGCTTCGCTTGTCAGGGGCTTCCCAAAAAGGTCGGCAACATGGCGCAGGAACCGCCCCGGCGGAGAAAGCGCCAATGGCATGCCGGCGCTGTCATCGGGTTTGATGTCCCAGCGGTCCAGGGCAGCGGTCACCTGCCGCGTCAACATACGATCAGGAGAGATCAGCGCGGCGGGCACTCCATCTTCGGCTGCCTGACGCAGGCGCAAGGCGATGGTTTCGGCCTCGGCCCGGGGCGAGGCGGCTTCAACGAGGGTAAGACCATCGGTGGCTTGGTGCAGATCGCCCAGGGCGGGCCCGTCCGATAGCCATTGATCCGTCACAGGCGCCGGGCGCATCGCAAGAGAGACAAGCGCGTTGCGTGCGGGATGGGCAGGCGCGTGATCGGACCATGGCTTCACCCCGCTGCGCTGAAAGCCGACCAAATCCATCAACCGGCGGAACCGGAACTGCGGATGATCTTCGGCGGTCAGGTCATCCTCCATCGCGTCCCAGACCTGATCGGGCAAGTCAAAGTCAAAGCCCGGCAGGATGATCGCCCCCTGTGGCAGTCGCGCGACCGCTTGCATGAAAAGCGCTGTGGCCCCGCGTGACCCTGTTGACCCCGCAATCAGGACGGGATGTTGCGGAGGCTTTGTTTCCCACAGCTTTGCCAGTGTCTCGACCACCAACCTTTGCCGCGCTTCCTTGTCGGGCGGTTCATTTTGCTGGTCAAAAAATGGGGTGATGATCCTGAGGAAAGCAAGCGCACGTTCCCAATGCCCCGACTGATCGGTGACATCAAGGCTGGCGATCGCATTGGGGCTGACGCCTTCGCCCTGCATTTCATCCATCAGCTTGGCAAGGCTGTCTGAAAGATCGTAGACCGCGGCGCGCGGGGCAAGGTCCGGCTCCTGCTCGATCAGTTTGGTGACGAATTGTGACAGCTCCAACCGGCGTCGCAGCGGCGAGACGGCAGGCGGCAGATCCAGCGACACAGGATCATTTGCCAGATCAGTGATCAGGCGAATACGCGGGAGAAGGCGCGCTGGCCCCGCATCGAAAACCGCTCTGATCCGGCGCTGCATGCGGGTGGTATTGACGTAGATTTCGACCCTCGCCAGATCGGTCGGGGTCATATGGGCGGTGCGCGCGACCAGCCCGTCAACCAACCCTCTGGCGAAATCGACACCGGGTGGACTGGCAAAGATACGCACGGAGGCGCTGCGTTCAAACATCGAGCATCGCCTCTGCCACAGCGATGCTGGAAGGTCGCCCGACATCGCACCATTGACCGTCATACACTGTACCAAACAGCCCGCCGCGCCCGGCGATAATGTTCCAGGCCAGGTTCATCGAAAACGCCGTTTCCGCGATCTCGGACAGGACATCGGTCCGGATGATCTGTAGCCCGGTATAGACCGCGTCTGGCGCGCGGTGCAGCCGCCCGCCCGCGTCGATCCGAAAATCGCCATTTCCAGAGTGGCCGCGTGCGTTTTCCTTTTCCACGATCAGCAGCAACGCTTCCATCCTGGGGTGCCATGCGCGCAGGACGTGCTGTACCGGGTTTGGCCCCTTCCAAACGGCATCGGTGTTCATGGTCAGTACCGGGTTGCCATTCAAAAGCGGCAAGGCATGGCGCAACCCGCCGCCTGTCTCCAGAAGTGCCGCACTCTCATCGGAAAACGCGACGGCCCGCCCGGCAAGGTGATCTTTGATCATCGCGCCCCGGTAATGCAGGTTCACCACCATTGTCTCGGTCTTCGCCTCGGTCGCTAGGTCAAGGGCGTGGTCAATCAGCGGCTTGCCAGCCACCTTGATGAGCGGTTTTGGCAGTTTTCTGGAAAGGGCACCCATGCGGGTGCCAAGACCGGCAGCGAAAAGGAGGATCGGCATGGTCAAGCGACAAGCCCCCCGAGTGTCTCTGGTGTGGGTTCGGGCACGGTGTCCATCACGGCTTGCCTGAGGTCGCCAAGCGCGGGGTCTTGCAAATCCTGGACGATATTGCTCCAAACGCGCGGCATGAAGTCAAGGTAACGCGGTTTGCCGGTCATTGTGGCAAGGCGGGCGAAAACGCCAAGGATGCGCAGGTTCCGCTGGACACCAAGACAGGCAAGCGATGTGCGCAAGGGGCCCTTTTTTTTGAGCGTGCGTTCAGCGAAATACCGGATGGTTTCCTCCGCAACACCGGGGCTGACGTCACGCCGGGCGTCGCGAAGGAGCGATGCAAGGTCATAGCCTGGCGGTGCGACAAATGCGTCCTGGAAATCAAGCAGGCCGACCTTTTCGTCTTTCTCCGCCCGCCAGATCAGGTTTTCGGCGTGATAATCGCGCAAGGCCAGCGTGTTCGGCTCTGGTGCAAAACTGGCCAGCGCGTCATGCATTTTTGCGCAGAGATCGTCCGTGGGCGACCGACTATAATGCGTCCCGACGATTTCAACCATCTGTGCGCCGGTAGCGGGTGTCATGCGCCCAAGGTGCGAAGGCGGTTCGACGGTTTCCAGCCTCAGCAGAATATCGGCAGCCGACCGGTAAAGCCTGGCCTCCTCCGCTGGCGATTGTTGTAGCCATCCGGCAAAATCGTGCGGGCCCAGGTCGCTGAGCAGCAACAGCCCGTTGTCAGGGTCATGGGCCAATATGCGGGGCGCGGCAAAGCCATGCGCTTGCAAGAGCGTGGCGATTTCAATGAATGGCCGGGCGTCCTCGCCATTATCGGGCGGGGCATCCATGAGGATCACCGAACCGGTTTCAGACGACAGACGTAGATACCGGCGCATGGATGCGTCACCCGCCAATGGCGTTCGCGCCCAGTCTTGCCAACGGCTTCCCGCAAGGAACTCATTGATGGCAAATGCGCGATCAGGCATTCAGCCCTCGCAACCTGTCTGCCCAGGCGTCGGGCCCGGTGATTGCAATGTGGTGCTGGCGGTCCTGCGCTTCGAACGCGAGGGTCAGCCCAATGTCGGGTACCGCGTCACCCAATCTGTCGGGCCACTCAATCAGGCAGATAGCCGTCTCAAAAGCTTCATCCAACCCAAGCTCCAGCGCTTCATCGGGGTGGGTGAGCCGATAAAGATCGCAGTGCCAGATATCACCCCTGTCATCCTCGTAAGTCTGAACAAGGGTAAAGGTGGGCGACGGAACATCCTCCAGCCGGCCAAGGCGCGCGCGGATCAGGGCGCGGGCAAAGGCCGATTTGCCTGCACCGATGTCTCCTTCCAGCAAAAGCGTATCGCCAGCTCTTAATCGCGGAGCGATCTGGGCGGCCAATGCGCCGGTGGCATCTTCATCGGCAAGGGAAAATTCAAATAGAGGGCGAACCATGCTCGCGACATTATGGGGTTGCGTGGTCCCTGCAAGCGGAAATCACCGTTTATTGGCGAGGATCGCAGGGTCAGGCAAAGTCAGCTTGGTCATTTCTGGCCGTTTCGCCTTGGCGACGACAAAGCGCACCATGGTCATGCCGCCGGCAATCGGGTTTGCGTGGCAACGCAGCTGGCGCCCGTCGTCCAGCAATGCGTCGTCAGACCAGGGCTTTCGTGCGCCGAGCTGTTGAAAGAAATCACGCATCTCGCTCCACATCAGCGAAGGAATACAGTGGTTCTGCCAGGTTTTCATCTCTGACTGAAGAACCCTGTGCTCTAGCGTACGTTCTGTGTTGCTGCTCCACAGATCGCCGTAGGCGCGGTTCGACATGACCAGCGTTCCTGTCGAAGAAAACACCGCGATTGCGTCGGTCAATGTGTCCAGCACGGCCTGCCCGGTTTCGATATCGAGCCGGAACCGCCGGGTCAGCGAAACTTCTGCACTGATATCTTCGAATAGCAGGGCAAAGGCGCCATCGGGATGAGGTTTACCGGTCACGCGGTAGGTCTGCCCATCCGGTAAGGTCCAGTTCTTGCTATAGGTGCCGTCCCTGGCGGCGGTTTCCACGGCGGTGAACTGCTCGCGCCAGGAGACATAGTTTTTTGGCTCGGGCATCATCCGCATTTCGCGCAACCGATCGAGAACCGTATCAATCACCGGGCTGGCGCTCAGGAAATCAACGGGCAGATTTGTCATATCCACAAGGGCCGGGTTGAACATTGTCAGCCGCCTGCTCCTGTCGAAAATGGCCAGGCCGATGGAAAGTTCTGCAAATGTCTTGCCAAGTGTTTTCACGAATTCGGTTCTGGCGGTGTCGGCGCGAACAACCTCTGTTACATCGCTGGCGAAGCACAAGGACCCATCCGCATGCGACACCGCGGAAACATCGTACCACCGCGCTTTCAGTTCCCCGTCCAGCGTGACGGCAACCCGTTGATTTTGTGCATCTTTCTCGACATCGAAAAGCGAAGGTTGCGTGTGACCCCGGAGCATCTTCGTATAGGCATCATTGGCCCAAAGCAGATTGCCGGCCCCGTCTTCCTGCCAGATCAGTTCCGGTGAGCTGGCCTTGATGCCTTCAATCAATGACGTCTGCGCTTCCCGGGCCAGACTTGAAAAACGCTGCACCGCGGCCTGATATCCGATTCTTTCGCTTCCGTTGACAGAAAGGCGCAGGCGATTGCCGTTGCGCTGGACATCGACAAAGACGGTGGGGTCGGCTTCACTGCGAAGCCGGAATTCCGTCTTGGCGGGGTCTGATATCATGTGATGAAGATTTGGAAACTCCGGCGCAATTGCGGCCAATGCGGCATCCAATTCGTGCCGAACCTTTGGGTATTGACCGACCAATGCCCAGGCATCCGGGGTCGCATCAACAAGGCCATCCTCACAAAAGAGAAAAATCATCCCTTCCTGCGCCGAGGCGGCAGGCCGCATTTGGCCCGGCTGATCTGTTCGATTTCCGCGACGAAACAGCGCCAGGATCACGACTGCCCCGAGAATGGCCGCGATCAAGATGGCGCCAAATTCCACCATGTTCATCACCTTGTTCCGTTCAATCCTGAGTCTACCCGGAGAGAAGCATCGGTCAGGAAAGTTAATGTCGGATTAACGATGACTGCCGTTTTACGGCCAGGTCTGGATTGGCAGGTTGTGACCCAATGGCGCGTTGCTCGCGATTTCCTTCATTTGCAGAGTATCGCGTGGCCAACTTACCTCGACGATGGCACCGCCCGAGGGATGACCGGTCCAGCCAGCATCCCCATGCTTGCGACTGTTTGAAAACGACAGGTTTGCGCCTGATCGCTCAAGCAGTGTTTTTGCGATGAACAGCCCCAACCCCATACCTTCATAGCCGGGCCGGCGGGCACCATCTTCGGTGAAGCGGCGACGGCGCACGTAGGGATCACCGATCCGGCCAATGACTGACTGTGGAAACCCACGACCGTCATCCGAGATCCTGATCTCGATCCTCTCTTCCGACCAGGAGATTTCGACGGTGACTTTTGAGTAAGAAAAATCGACTGCGTTCTGGATCAGGTTCCGCAGGCCATGAATGATGTCGGGGCGTCTTGGAATATTGGGCTGTGCCAGGGCTGTCCCCCCCTGTAGCGCGACGCTGATCTGCACGTCCTTGCCGCGCTCAAGATGCGGTTCGGCGGCTTCTCGGACAACTGTTTCCACTGGCGCGCTGCGCAGGTGCAGATCATCCTTGCCCGCGCGCCCCATCGACAGCAGGATATCGCGGCAGCGGTCCGCCTGCGCCCGGATCAGCTCTGCATCTTCCAAAAGCTCGGGCTGATCCTGCAATTCTTCTTTCAGCTCGCTGCTGACCAGCTTGATCGTTGCAAGCGGGGTGCCAAGCTCATGGGCAGCCGCGGCGACGACACCACCAAGGTCTGTCAGCTTCTGCTCTCGTGACAAAGCAAGCTGCGTGGCAAGCAGGGCATCATCCATCGCGTTCATTTCAGAGGTCACCTGACGGGCATAGAAGGCAAGAAATACCAGGCCGATCAGCAGCGCGACCCAGAAGCCGAACTGAAACAACAGCGGCAGCGCCAGGACGGCACCGTCCGAACTGCCAAGTGGGACATTGTACAGGCCGATAAGCGTGACCAACACGATGGCCGTCAGCCCCAGCACAATGGTGCTTTTGGTGTGCAGGACCGTCGCTGAAATTGTCACTGGCGCAAGCACAAGCATGGCAAATGGATTGTTCAGGCCGCCGGTAAGGTAAAGCAGCAAGCTCAGTTGGACGAGATCGAAAACGAGCCACAGGCTGGCCTCAAATTCGGACAGACGCTTGTTCGTCGGATAGGCAAAATACGCAATCAGGTTGGCAAAGACGGCAATACCGATCACAAGCGCCGCCTGCCCGACGGCCACGTGAACCTCAAAGATGCGGACAGCGACAAGAATGGCGACGGCCTGCCCTGTGATCGCAAACCACCGCAGCGCAACGAGCGTCCGAAGCCGCAGCCAGTTGCTGCGCTCCTGGCGCTTGATGAGCTGAAAGTCAGAGGCTGGCATGAAGGATGATCCGATGCGGTTGCTGTCTTTTGCCGATAATCCGAAAACGCCCGGGCTCAATGCGACGTCCGTTGCCACATATAATCTCCGATTTGGCCCTTCTCCCGAAGACATAACGCAATTGTGAAGGGCGCGTTGAAGAAAGCCCCGCCAATTCTACCTACACTGCTAGAAGTTTGGATAGGGTAGTGCATGAACACCATGGCGTTGGATCTGGGCACAGACAGAAGCATCCTTCTCGTTGACGACGACGACGCATTCTTGCGCCGATTGGCAAAGGCCATGGAAAAGCGCGGGTTTGAAGTTGAGATGGCCGGGTCGGTTGCGGCAGGCAAGGCCGCGTCGGCTGCGCGCCCTCCTGCCTATGCTGTGGTGGATTTGCGTCTGGAGGACGGCAATGGGCTGGATGTGGTTGAAACGCTACGCGCCCGGCGCCCGGATGCGCGGATTGTTGTTTTGACAGGCTATGGCGCGATTGCGACGGCGGTTGCGGCAGTCAAGATCGGCGCAATTGACTATTTGTCCAAGCCTGCGGATGCAACCGACGTGACAAACGCCCTTTTGGCCACGGCAGACGTGCTGCCACCACCACCGGAGAACCCGATGAGCGCCGATCGGGTGCGATGGGAGCACATCCAGCGCGTCTTTGAGCTTTGTGATCGCAACGTGTCAGAAACGGCGCGGCGCCTGTCGATGCATCGTCGGACATTGCAGCGGATTTTGGCAAAGCGCAGCCCGCGCTAGGGCAATTCGAACGATTGGTGGCTCGCGGCTGCTGTGCGACCGGGTGCGCAAGACGTTCTGCAAGACACACAATCTTTTTCTGACTGGGGGTAGACCGGCTCGTTTCCCGCATTAAACTGCGCGATGACTGGGGCGAACGGTCACCGAAACTGGATCGAAGAGGATAACGATCATGAAACGTCTAACTATTGCAGCAACCTTTGCTGTCCTTTCCGCACCCGCATTCGCTAACGGCGATGCTGTCACCATCGGCGATGTTGTTGCCGGCGAAGAGCAATTCAACCGCCAGTGTGTTGCCTGTCACGTGGTCGCGAATGCCTCTGGTGAAGTGCTTGCCGGTCGTGGTGCCAAGACGGGCCCGAACCTCTTTGGCCTTGCCGGCCGAAGCGCGGGATCGGTTGAGGACTATCGTTACAGTGATGCGCTGATTGAGTTGAGCGAAACGGATGCAACATGGACAGAAGAGGCCTTTGTTGGCTTCGTCCAGAACCCGACGGAGTGGCTGCGCGAGACGCTTGATAACGGCCGTGCGCGTAGCAAGATGGCCTATCGGGTTCGTCAGGAAGAGCAGGCCTATGATCTTTACGCCTACCTCGCCACATTCGGTGACGACTAGGAAGACAAGGACTTACTGACAGAACATGCTTGATAAAGGGCCGCAAGAAGGAGTTCTTGCGGCCTTTGTGCTGTCTGGCGGCTCGGACATGACTATCCGAAAGCCCCGCTGCCCGCGCAGGGCCGGCGCGTAGGGCGTCCAGATCGCGGGTGGGCTGCGGGAACCTCTGACACCCCCTTGAACGTCCTTCAAATCGGTGAAACCATTGGGGATGGAACATCACATCAAATCATGGGCGCAAGTGGCCCCCCAGTTGGTCGCCGTGGCTGCCGGGCGCGAAAAGGCCGATCTGGTCGTTCGTGGCGGCAGGCTGGTGAATGTGCAAACCCGCGAGATATTGGAGTGGCAGGTCGCCGTCGCCGAAGGGCGCTTTGCCTATGTCGGCCCGGATGCATCACATTGCATCGGAGACAACACGCGGGTGATCGAGGCCAATGGCCGTTACCTGGTTCCTGGTCTTTGTGACGGACATATGCACATCGAAAGCGGGATGCTGACCCCGGCGGAGTTTGCCGCGGCTGTCATCCCTCATGGCACCACCACCATGTTCACCGACCCGCATGAGATAGCCAATGTTCTGGGCCTGCGCGGTGTTCGCATGATGCATGACGAAGCGCTGATGCAACCTGTCAACATCTACACCCAGATGCCGTCCTGCGCGCCCTCTGCTCCGGGGCTGGAGACGACCGGATTTGAAATTTCCGCAGAGGATGTCGCCGAAGCCATGGCCTGGCCGGGGGTCATTGGGCTGGGCGAGATGATGAACTTTCCCGGTGTGGTGGGCGGCGACCCGCAGATGCTGGCCGAGATGGCGGCGACCATGAATGCAGGCAAGACTGTGGGTGGGCATTATGCCTCGCCGGACAAGGGCGCGGCGTTTTCGGCCTATGTTGCGGGCGGTGCCGCGGATGATCACGAAGGCACGGCAGAAGCAGATGCACTGGCGCGTGTTCGCAACGGCATGCGCTCGATGATGCGCCTTGGCTCGGCCTGGTATGATGTGGAAAGTCAGATTACGGCTGTGACCGAAAAGGGACTGGACCCGCGCAACTTTATTCTTTGCACCGATGATTGCATGGCTGGCACCTTGGTCAACGACGGTCATATGAACCGCGTGGTGCGTCACGCAATTGACTGCGGGTGTGACCCTCTGGTGGCCTTGCAAATGGCGACGATCAACACGGCGACCCACTTCGGACTGGAGCGCGAGCTTGGGTCGATTGCGCCGGGACGCCGGGCGGATATGATCCTGACCTCAGACCTGATAACGCTGCCGATTGAAGAGGTCATCGCCCGAGGGCAGACCGTTGCGAAGGACGGCAAGATCACCGTGGACTGCCCGCATTACGACTGGCCTGCTGATGCGCGCAAGACGGTGCATATGGGCAAGGTTCTGGACGACGCGGACTTTGCGATCCATGCGCCCGAAGGCAAGAACAAGGTGAAGGCCAAGGTGATTGGCGTCGTTGAAAACCAGGCACCGACCGAGGCGCTGACGGCCGAGCTTCCGGTGGTGGACGGGTTGGTTGAGGGCGATGGTGACACCTATCAGATCGCACTGGTTGAGCGGCACAGGGGCACCGGGAAAGTCGTGAATGGCTTTGTGTCCGGCTTTGGATACCAGGGACGCATGGCCATGGCATCGACCGTGGCACATGACAGCCACCATATGATCGTGGTCGGCACGGACCGCGCCATGATGGCAGCGGCTGCAAACCGGCTGGGCAAGGTGGGCGGCGGAGTGACCGTCTGGCAGGACGGAAAAGAGCTGGCGCTCGTTGAATTGCCCATTGCCGGCTTGATGTCAGATAACCCCGCGGCCGAAGTTGCCGCGAATGCCGATCAGATGGTCGCGGCGATGGCCGCTTGCGGCTGCACATTGAACAATGCCTATATGCAGCACTCGCTGCTGGCGCTTGTCGTCATCCCGTCTTTACGAATCTCTGATTTGGGGTTGGTGGATGTCGATAAATTTGAATTGACCGACCTGTTTGAGGAAAATGCATGAACGTCGCACCCAAAGTGACAATCCGGACACCAGATGTCCCAAAGCCCGAAAGCTTCACGGACCCCAAAAAAGCTGTGGCGCGCCTGCAAGAGCTTTACGCCAGCGCCGTGAAATTTCTGTCCGAAAACTTTGGCGAGGCACTGATGAAGGGGCAGCCCGAAACGCGGGTGCGCGCCTATTACCCCGAAATCCGCCTGACCACGACGACCTACGCCAAGACAGACACGCGGCTGTCATTCGGGCATGTGGCTGAACCTGGAATCTATGCCACCACCATCACGCGGCCTGATCTTTTTGCAGCCTATCTTGAGCAGCAGATCGGCCTCTTGATCGAAAGCCACGGGGTGCCTGTGGTCATCGGCGTTTCAAGCACCGAGATGCCCGTGCATTTCGCAGCAGCCAATGATCCTGGGCTGACAGTCCCGCAGGATGGCTCAATGGATTTCAATTTGCGCGACAACTTTGATGTGCCGGACCTGAGCACGACACATGACAGCATCGTCAATGGTGCCGGGTTTACCTATCCCGATGGGGCGCATCCCCTGGCGCCGTTTACAGCGCAACGGATAGACTATTCGCTGGCCCGTCTTGCGCATTATACGGCGACTGCGGCAGAGCATTTCCAGAACCACGTGCTGTTCACCAACTACCAGTTCTATGTGGAAGAGTTCGAAGCCTACGCACGCCACATGCTTGCCGACCCCCAGAGCGGATACACCAGTTTCGTAAGCACCGGAAATGTCGAGATTACGGATGCGGACGCGCCGATCCCCCTGCCCGGAAAGCTCCCACAGATGCCGACGTATCATCTGAAACGCGCCAATGGCAGCGGGATTACTTTGGTGAATATCGGGGTGGGGCCGTCGAATGCGAAAACGGCGACTGACCATATTGCCGTCTTGCGGCCTCATGCGTGGTTGATGGTGGGGCATTGCGCCGGGCTGCGCAATTCGCAGCGCTTGGGTGATTTTGTGCTGGCACATGCCTATCTGCGCGAAGATCACGTGCTGGACGATGACCTGCCTGTTTGGGTGCCGATCCCGGCGCTCGCAGAGATTCAGATCGCGCTGGAAACAGCCGTGGCCGACGTGACCGAGCTTGCGGGCTATGAACTCAAGCGGATCATGCGGACCGGTACCGTCGCCACCATTGACAACCGCAACTGGGAATTGCGCGAACAGGCCGGGCCGGTACAGCGCCTGTCTCAGTCGCGTGCCATCGCGCTCGATATGGAGAGCGCCACGATCGCCGCCAATGGCTTTCGGTTCCGGGTGCCTTACGGGACGCTTCTGTGTGTCAGCGACAAACCCCTGCACGGCGAACTGAAACTGCCCGGAATGGCCTCGGATTTCTATAAAACGCAGGTGGCTGCACATCTGATGATCGGAATTCGGGCAATGGAGCGGTTGCGGGAAATGCCGCTGGAACGCATCCACAGCCGGAAATTGCGTAGTTTTGAAGAGACAGCATTCCTCTGATCGGCCAAAAAACGCAAAAAAGGGCGCTTTTTCCCTTGTAAACCTATACTAATCATTGTGGTCTCACACAACATACCGTTAAATGTGCGGGTAATAGGCCCTACTGCTGGGGCGAATGAGGGAGACCAGGATAATGGCGACAAAACCAATGACAAAAGCGCAGCTTGTAGCTGCATTGGCCGAAGAAACAGGCATGGACAAGAAAGCTGCGGGCTCCGCACTGGACGCCGTGACTGGCATCATCACCAAAGAAGTATCCGGCGGCGGCGCTGTGACACTTCCCGGTGTCGGCAAGATTTACTGCCGCGAGCGCCCAGAGCGCATGGTGCGCAACCCTGCCACCGGTGAGCAGATCCGGAAAGACGCAGACAAGGTTGTCAAAATGACAATCGCCAAAGCGTTGAAAGACAGCGTGAACGGCTAAGGCATTCTGACCGACCGGTCAGATGCAGAGTTTTGAAAGGGTCGCCCGAACGGGCGGCCCTTTTTTGCGATGAGACGTGCAAACGCAGTGTCCGACTTAAGACCATTTCCGAAGGTCTGACAGCGGCAAAGGGCACGACTGGACCAGCGTGTCGCGCTTTCAAGAGTTGACCGCCGCCTCATCGGCGAAAAGACGGTTTAAGGAAGGCACTGCTCATGCAATTGTAATGGTGTGCTTGTCAGGATCAGGAAACTCTAAGGATACAATTGAATGGACATTGACACCCTTGTTGCGCGATTTGCGGAGGCTGATGCAGCTTTTGAGCAGAAGCGGTTTTTTGATGCACGTGATCTTCGAAGGTCATTGCAGGGCGAGGTCGAGAAAGCCACTTCACTCCGGCAGCACGGGAGAACGATCAATGAGAATTGTCGAGCCTCTGTGATCATCCTGAGCCACATTGATGATGATCTCATTGGTGACGCGCTTTCGCGCGTTGCGTCACAGGTTGGAGAAGGCTTTGAAGTTATTCTGGTGAGTAACGGGAACGCAAATCTTGAAAAGCGCGGTCAGGATGCTTTAGAAAATTTCAGCTTCATCGATATCCCTTTGAACTCGGGCTGTGGCATGGGCAGAAATATTGCGGCCACCCATGCAAAAGGCGATTGGCTGATCTTTCTGGAAGATGACGGCTTGATTGAGCCGGGATGCATTGATGCGCTACTTCGGTGCGTTGATGAAACTGGTGCGGTCATGGTGCGTGGTAAGTACCAATCGCTGACTGGAAACCCCCAGAATGATCCACCTCATTACGATCTGGGTGATTATAGGCGATATGCATTCCTGAATTGCGAGGGCGTGTCATGCGTAAGCCGCAAGGATTACCTGTTGTTTGATGGTTTCGATCCCGTGCTGGTGGGGCACGAGGGGGTTGAACTATGTGCACGTATGTGGCGTTTCTACGGGCCTCGCGGCTTTATGTACGAGCCGAAAGCAGTCATGCTCCATGATTATACTGCATCTTCTGATCCTGCTCAGATCGGGGCCAAGTTGCAAAGGCAGGCCGGCTACAAGGCATATGTTGACGAAGTGACGCCCGACGCAATGGAGCTCTATAAATCCCTTCTCGCCACAAGCTCATTGCCAACGATAGATGCCGCGCTTCTGGCATTGGAAGCAAAGTATTCCGCACGGGAGAGCGCAACAAACTGGCCGAAGATATCAGTTCTCACCACCGCAAAAGACGGCGAAGACTGGCTGGATGATTTCGTGCTGAGCTGGTCTCGCCAGAATTATGAGAACTTTGAAGTTATTTTTGTCGACGATGGCTCCAAGGACAACACCTATGATGTGATGCGGAAGGTATCCGAAGGGGACAGCAGGTTCGTTGTCATCAAAGGTGACGGGGGTGGACGCTCTGCCGCACTGAACACCGCCATCGAAAACGCGACCGGCGAGATCCTGGCGATTGCAGATGTTGACGATGTCAGTACGGTCGATCGACTGGAACTGACGGCAAAGTACTTCCTTACTCACCCAGATGTTGAATTGTTGTCCTTTACCGTCTTCGGCGAGAAATTCATGAACTGGATAGGTGGTCGCCCATCAGACAAGCGTTTTGGTGACTTGGAAACGCGCGGCCTGCTTGGTATGCCCGGGCGGTTTCCGACATTTGCATTCAGAAAAGAGTTCACCCGCGTCCCATTTCCAACCCATTTGAATGCAGGAGTGGACTATGATTGGGCCGTCAGGAATATGGCTGTTGCGCCCTTGGCATCAGGACGCAGCATTCCTGTTCCGGTAACATATTATCGGCAACACGAAAGATCGATTACAAACAACAGGAAAGCTGAGCAGGACAGCGTCCGCGATGCGACCATCAAATTCAATTTTGAACGTTTGATTGGTCCATTATCGGAAAAGGATGGTGTGTTCATCGAGGCATTGAGCAGAATGAAAATGTCGGATCCCAGATTTGACAAGACAGAGTATCAGACGTGGGTTGCCCACCTGCTGCGGCTGAACCAAACGAAGAAATGCTTCGATACCCGCGCATTGGAATATACCCTCATGCAAGGGCTCATTGTCGGAAACACATCAGGCAATTTCCAAGCCTCCGGAGATCCATTCGAAATCTCAAGAGGCGTCATGTCGAATGTCCTCAAAGCCAGAGCTGATGGGGACAGCAAGCTTATGCTGAGAATACTCCGCCGCTTTCGCGCAGGCGCAAGAGGCGTGATTCTGGAATCAATCTATGCGGAAGCCGCACATATATGGCGCAGATTCCTAAGCGGATCTGAGAAAATCGATCGAAAGATGAGATTTCGGTAGGAGCCTCAGCCTCTTTGGGTAACAGGTGACAGATCCTGCAACTCAGATACCCCTAGTGATTTCTGCTGCGAACCTTCAAAGAGGGCCCATGGATATTCGTGCAATGGCAATGGGCCTCGCTTTCGCCCTCATGTGGTCCTCAGCCTTTACTTCCGCGCGGGTCATCGTGGAATATGCGCCGCCGTTGAGCGCGCTGGCGTTGCGCTTTTTAATTTCCGGGGCCATTGGCGTGGGCATTGCCTGGGCGCTGGGTCAATCGGCGCGGCTGAGCCGCCGCCAATGGCAGGGCGTCGTGATTTTCGGCGTCTGTCAGAACGCGCTTTATCTGGGACTGAACTTTGTCGCGATGCAGACGATCCCGGCATCACTGGCGGCGATCATCGCCTCGACGATGCCGCTGCTTGTGGCATTGGTCGGGTGGAGCGTGTTCGGGCGGTCCGTGCGCCCTCTGGGTATTGCCGGACTGATCGCGGGGCTGATCGGGGTTGTTCTGATTATGGGCGCGCGTTTGCAGGGAGGCGTGGATGTCTATGGATTGGCCCTGACTGTCATCGGGGTGGTCTCGCTGACCATCGCCACACTTGCCGTCAGCGGGGCGTCGTCGGGCGGAAATGTGTTGATGATTGTCGGTTTGCAAATGCTGGTTGGCAGCGCGCTTCTATGGATTCCCGCCCTGACAGTCGAAGTCTGGGATGTCACATGGAGCTGGCAACTGATCGTGGCTTTTGTCTATACGACGCTGGTTCCGGGCCTGGCGGCGACCCTCGTGTGGTTCCTGCTGGTGGGGAGGATCGGGGCGGTGAAGGCATCGACCTTTCACTTTCTCAATCCGTTTCTGGGCGTCGCTATTGCGGCGGCGCTGTTGGGAGAGCGGATTGGCGTGCTGGATATCGTGGGTGTCTCGATTATCGCCGGTGGAATTCTGGCGGTGCAGCTGTCCAAACAATAGGCCGGGTTTCAGCCCGCCCTATCCGATCTGTCCGCGTATGCCACCTGTTTGACCGCGATCAAGCAGAAGATGATCGAGGATCACACAAGCCATCATCGCTTCTCCGACAGGCACCGCGCGGATGCCAACACAGGGGTCGTGCCGCCCCTTGGTGACAACCTCGGTTGGTGTCCCATCCATGCGGATCGACTTGCGGGGCGACAGGATGGATGAGGTTGGCTTCACCGCAAACCGCACGACGATATCCTGCCCGGTGCTGATCCCGCCAAGGATACCGCCGGCATGGTTGGATGAATACTCCGGCCCGTTCGGCCCCATGAAAATCTCATCGGCATTGTCGCGCCCTGTGAGGCTCGCCGCCGCCATTCCTTCGCCGATCTCAACACCCTTTACGGCGTTGATCGACATCATCGCTGCCGCCAGATCAGTGTCTAATTTGGCATAAACCGGTGCGCCGATGCCCGCCGGCACCCCGCGCGCGACGACCTCGATGATCGCGCCGACCGAGTTGTGATCGTCCTTGCGGAGCCATGTCAGATAGTCATTCCACGCGGCGGCGGCCTCTGCATCGGGGCAGAAAAAGTCGTTCTGGTCGATCTGGTCCCAATCCACCTTGGAACGGTCGATCGCCTTGGTGCCCATCTGGGTCATGTAGCCCCTGATCTGCACACCCGGCGCGATGGCGGCAATTGCCTCGCGCGCGACACCGCCAGCAGCCACCCGCGCCGCGGTTTCGCGCGCCGAGGACCGCCCGCCACCGCGTGGATCGCGCAATCCGTATTTCTGGTGATAGGTGATATCGGCATGGCCGGGCCGGAAGGTATTGAGGATATCGCCATAGTCCTTGGACCGCTGATCGGTGTTCTCTATCATCAGCTGGATTGGCGTGCCGGTTGTGCAGCCTTCGTAGACCCCGGACAGGATCCTGACAGCATCCGGTTCATTCCGCTGCGTGGTGTTCTTGTTCAATCCGGGGCGGCGTTTGTCCATCCACTGCTGGATCATCGCAGGTTCCAGAGGCACGCCGGGCGGGCAGCCGTCAACTGTGGCCCCCAAGGCGGGTCCGTGGCTTTCACCCCAGGTGGTGAAGCGGAACAGATGACCGAAGCTGTTGATCGACATGATGCATACCCCTTTGCCGCACGGGTCTAGCTGGGCGGGCAATCAGGCTCAAGAGGTTTCACTTGCCCTCATGCGCATTGCACACTAGCAAGAGCTTACCTCGGGGGGCCATCCTTTGGCTGAGATGCGCATAGCGCGGACCCGTTGAACCTGAACCGGTTAAGACCGGCGGAGGGAAGGTTTAGCATTGACGCTATCCCCCGATCCGCCCGTCGCATTTGGAGGATACGATGAAGAATACCACCTATCTGCCAGCTGCTGCGGGACTTGTCCTTGGTGCCACGGGTGCCTTGGCCGAGGCCCCGGTGCTGCAAGTCCTGACATATGACAGCTTTGTCAGTGAGTGGGGCCCCGGCCCCGCAGTTGAGGCCGCTTTTGAGGCGGAGTGTGCCTGCGATCTGCAATTCGTGGGGGCGGGTGATGGCGCGGCCCTGCTGGCCCGACTGCAACTGGAAGGTCCACGCACCGATGCGGATATTGTGTTGGGTCTGGACACCAACCTGACGGCAGCCGCCCGCGAAACAGGTCTGTTCGCGCCACATGGCGTGGATGCGGACCTTGATCTGCCGATCGCATGGACCGACACGGAATTCCTGCCCTTTGATTGGGGCTATTTCGCATTTGTCGGCAACGCGGGCGAGCAGCAGGCGACTTCCCTGCGCAATCTGGCCAACAGCGACATCAGCATCGTGATACAGGACCCGCGTTCATCAACCCCCGGCCTGGGCCTGCTGATGTGGATCGAGGCCGCATATGGAGATGAGGCCGCCGACCTGTGGTCCGATCTGGCGGACAATATCGTCACGGTGACCCCGGGCTGGTCCGAAGCCTATGGCATGTTTCTCGAGGGTGAAGCCGACGCGGTGCTATCCTATACCACATCGCCGGCCTATCACCTCATCGCCGAAGAGGATGACAGCAAAGTGGCCTGGGCCTTTGCGGAAGGCCATTACATGCAGGTCGAGGTTGCGGGCAAGGTGGCCGGGACAGCTCATCCGGAGCTGGCGGACCAGTTCATGGCGTTCATGGTGTCGGACGCCTTCCAAAGCGTGATCCCCACGACCAACTGGATGTATCCGGCGGTCACACCGGCCGCAGGACTTCCAGCGGGATTTGAAACGCTCATCGTCCCCGAGGCATCCTTGCTGCTGGCTCCTCAGGATGCGGCTGCACGGCGTGAAATGGCCCTGGACGAATGGCGCACAGCGCTGTCCCGATAGTCCCGCGATGGCCCGGCGCCGCGGCCGCGGCGCTGGTGCTTTTGCTGACATTTGGCACGCTGGGCGCTGTGGCCTGGCGGGCCGAATGGGCAGGCGGGCTGGCCGCCGCCGACTGGGCCGCGATCCGGTTTACGGTTTTGCAGGCGTTTTTATCGGCGGCGATCAGTGTGATCCTGGCGATCCCGGTGGCCCGCGCCCTGGCCCGCCGCCGGTTTTTTGGGCGGGACCTGTTGATTACCTTGCTGGGTGCGCCCTTCTTGTTGCCGGTCATTGTGGCTGTCTTTGGATTGCTCGCCGTGTTCGGTCGAAACGGTGTGTTCAACGGCTTGATGGAATGGCTTGGCCTCGGCCCGGTTTCGATTTTCGGGCTTCAGGGTGTTCTCCTGGCAAACGTGTTCTTTAACCTACCGCTCGCGATCCGGCTGATCCTGCAAGGGTGGCTTTCGATCCCGGCAGAGCGGTTCCGTCTGGTGGCCACTTTGAATGCGCCAGTGGGGCGCCTGCTGGAGTGGCCAATGTTGCGGTCGGTCGTTCCTGCGACGTTTCTGGTGATCTTCCTGATCTGCCTGACAAGCTTTGCCGTCGCGCTGACCATGGGCGGCGGGCCGCGCGCCACGACAGTGGAACTGGCGATCTATCAGGCGGTTCGGTTTGAATTTGATCTTGGCAAGGCGGCACTGCTGGCCAGTGTGCAATTTGCGCTTTGTGTGTCAGCGGCAATCCTTGCGATGCGGATCACGTCTGAGGCCCCGTCTGGCCGCGGTCTTGATCGAACGGTGCAACGCTGGGACAAGGCCCGCGTGAGTGTGGACAGCCTGTGGATCATTGCTGCGGCCTTGTTTCTTCTTGTGCCGCTGGCAATGGTTGTCCTTCGTGGCCTGCCGGGGCTCATGGATATGCCTGTGTCGATCTGGGCGGCCGCGCTGCGTTCGGTACTGGTGGCCATTGGCGCGGCGACCCTTTGTGTCGCAATGGCGCTGGCATTGGCTGTGCGGGGCGGCTTTTTGGTTGCCGTGATCGGAGTGCTGCCGCTGGCGGCCTCGGGTCTGGTTGTGGGGACCGGAGCATTCCTGATTGTCTTTCCTTACATCCGGCCAGCGGATGTGGCCTTGCTGGTGACGTTGCTGGTCAATGCAACCCTTGCCCTGCCCTTTGCGTTGCGGGCAATTGCGCCGGCAGCCGCGCAGGTCCGGGAAGATTATGGCCGCCTGGGCGCGTCATTGGGGATGTCTGGCTGGTCCTGGCTGCGGTTGGTCGTCCTGCCGCGCATGCGCCGCCCCCTGGGATTTGCCGCAGGTCTGGCGGCGGCCTTGTCGATGGGTGATCTGGGGGTGGTCACACTTTTTGCGGGACAGTCGGAAGAGACATTGCCATTGGCGATGTATCGTCTGATGGGGGCCTACCGAATGGAGACAGCAGCAAGTGCAGCGCTGCTTTTGCTGGGGCTCAGCCTTGCGCTGTTCTGGATCTGTGACCGATGGGGGCGCGGCAATGCTGATTTTTGACAATCTGACGCTGAGACAGGGCGGGTTCAAGCTCTCGGCGGACACGGTTTTTCCAGCGGGCGACGTGATTTCCCTCATCGGGCCGTCAGGTGCGGGAAAGTCGACGTTGCTTTCCGCCATTGCTGGTTTTCTATCACCGGACAGCGGCAGGGTGCTATGGCAAGGCGAGGATCTGTCGGATCTGACCCCCGGTCAGCGGCCCGTCAGCATGTTGTTTCAGGATAATAACCTGTTTCCCCATCTCACAGCATTGCAGAACGTGGGGCTGGGGTTGCGTGCTGACCTGCATTTGTCGGGCCCGGAAACGGAAACCTGCACGGCTGCCCTGGCGCAGGTGGGCCTGGATGGTTTTGGCGATCGCAAGCCCGGCGCGCTGTCTGGCGGCCAACAAAGCCGGGTAGCCTTGGCCCGGGTGCTGGTGGCAGACCGCGCGCTGGTCTTGCTGGACGAACCCTTTGCGGCCCTTGGCCCCGCGCTCAAGGATGAAATGCTGGATCTGGTCCGCAACAAGCTGCATGCCGCCGGCAAGACGGTCATCATGGTGACCCATGATCCAGCCGATGCGCGCCGTGTTGCGGGCCTGTCTGCCCTGGTCGCAGGAGGGCAGGTTGCCGGGCCGGTTGCCACGAAAAAGCTGCTCGATAACCCTCCGCCAGCGCTGGCCGATTATCTGGGGCAAGGTTGGCAGGCTTTCAGGAAACGGGGCTAGACTGTTTCTGCCCTACAAAAAGGCCCGCTGTTTCCAGCGGGCCTTTGGAAAGTCATCTGACTGATCAGATTATTCCTTGTTCTTATGTGGCGCCCACAACCGCTTGTTTGTCAGGTACAAAAGCACCGACAGCACCGTCAGGAACAACACACCCGTCAGGCCGGCCTGCTTGCGCGCGTCAAGCTTTGGTTCCGCGGTCCACATCAGGAAGGCCGCGACGTCCTCTGAGAGGGATTCCACATCGGTCGGGGATCCATCCGCGAATTCCACATCGTCGCCCCAAAGTGGCTGCGACATTGCAATCCAGGAACCCGGCACCGTGCGCTTGCCTTTTTTGTCGAGGCAGCTGTCGGGGTAGGCACCAACAGAGAAGGCAACATTGTAGAACCCGTCGATTGGGCCACCGTTCAGGGCGCATTCCGGCTCTTCAAGGTAGCCTGTCATCAGCGAGGCAATGTATTCAGCGCCACCCATGCCGTTCACGAACTGGCTGATGCCGGTGCCATATGGCCCGCTAAAGCCGGCACGCGCCTTGGCCATCAGGCTCAGATCAGGGGCGCTGGACAGGTTTGAACCGGGGAACTTGTCGGTCGGACCTGCCGGGCGGAAGTCACCTTCGCCTTCAAGCAAGCTCTGGTCATAGACCTCATAGAACGCGGCGTATGCGCGCATCTGCTCTTCTGGCAGGCCTGGGCCACCTTCGTCAGACAGGGTGCGGAACGCAACCAGGTCCAGACCATGACAGGCCGAACAGACCTGCGTATAAATCTGAAGGCCGCGCTGAAGCTGAAGCTGGTCATAGCTGCCAAATGGACCCTCGAACGAGAAATCAAAGTCGGTGATTTCTCCGCCGGTAGGAGCCGCCATCGCCTGCCCGGTGGTCAGGGCAAAAGCAGCTACGGCGGTCAGTGTAAATCTTCGGAGCATGTCTTTGTCCTTTCTCACTCGGCCGGATTTGCGGCAGGCTTGTCACCGTCGCTTTTCGGCGCGTAATGCGCATTGAAGTCATCTTCGATAGTCGCCGGTGGTGTCGCTGGCTTTTCGATCACGCCAAGCAGTGGCAGGATCACCAGGAAGTAGGTAAACCAGTAGGTTGCACCAAGCAGCGCAATGTAGGGATAAATCCCTTCGGCCGGACGGGCACCCACCCATGTCAGCATGATGAAGTTCACGACGAACAGCCAGAACCACCATTTGAACATCGGACGATAGCGCCCTGACCGCACGGTGGAAGTATCCAGCCATGGGGCCAGCGCCAGGACAGCGATGGAGCCGAACATGGCCAGAACACCAAAGAACTTGGCATCGATGATCCCGAATGTGAGCCAGTTGACCGCGATGACCAGCCAGACCTCTTGGTCAAAGGCACGCAGGATCGCGTAGAATGGCAGGAAGTACCATTCAGGGACGATGGCTGCCGGTGTGACCAGCGGGTTTGCCGGAATGTAGTTATCGGGGTGGCCCAGATAGTTTGGCATGAACCCGACGACGGCAACGAACAATGCAAGGATCACGGCCAATGCGAACAGATCCTTGATGACGAAGTATGGCCAGAAGGGCAGCGTGTCTTTCTGGGCGACTTCTTTGGAGTCGCGGCGGACTTCAACACCTGTCGGGTTACTGTTGCCGGTCGTGTGGAACGCCCAGACGTGTACGATTGTCAGACCCAGCAGAATGAAGGGCAACAAATAGTGCAAGGAAAAGAAGCGGTTCAACGCAGGCTGCGAGATCGACCCGTTCGGCGTCCCCAGCAGCCAGACCTGGATTGATTCACCGATGAACGGGATCGCACCAAACAGGCCTGTGATCACGGCTGTTCCGTGCAGCGACATCTGGCCCCATGGCAGAACGTAACCCATAAAGGCGGTTCCCATCATCAAGACATACATCAGGATGCCGAGAATCCATGTCACTTCGCGCGGAGACTTGTAGGACCCATAGTAGAGGGACCGGAAGATATGCGCGTAAACAGCCAGGAAGAAGAGTGAAGCGCCGTTCATGTGGAAGTAACGGATCATATAGCCGCCGTTCACATTGCGCATAATGCTTTCAACCGACTGGAAGGCCATGTCGACCTGCGGCACATAGTGCATCACCAGGACAACGCCGGTGACGATTTGCAGCACAAGCGTGAAAACAAGCACGATACCCCAAATCCACATCCAGTTCAGGTTCTTGGGTGTGGGGATCATCAATGTGTCATAGAGCAGGCCGACAATCGGCAGACGCTCGTGAAGCCACTTTTCGCCTTTGGACTTAGGCTCGTAATGGTCGTGGGGAATTCCGCCCATGGCTTTCTCTCCTTAACCCAGTTGAATTGTTGTTTCGTCCGCGAAGGACGCGAGGGGAATATCGAGGTTGCGCGGCGCGGGACCTTTGCGGATCCGGCCGGCGGTGTCGTAGTGCGATCCGTGACAAGGGCAGAACCAACCGCCGAATTCACCGGCTTCACCCAGCGGCACACAGCCAAGATGCGTGCAAACGCCAATCTGAACAAGCCATTGGCCGTCTTCTGACAAAGCGCGGTTTTCGTCTGTGGCCAGAGCATCATCAGGCAGGTTTGCGTTCTCGCTGTTTGTATCTGGAAGGTCATCCAGATTGACGGCGCGCGCCTCGGCGATCTCTGCTTCGGTCCGGGACCGGATAAAGACGGGCTTGCCTTGCCACAGCACGGTCAATTGCGTGCCTGGCTCGACACCGCTGATGTCAACGCGGATCGAGGTCAGCGCCAAAACATCGGCGGAAGGGTTCATCTGGTTTACCAATGGCCAAACTGCGGCACCTGTCACCACAACACCCGCACCTGCGGTTGTGTAGTAAAGGAAATCGCGGCGTGTGCCCTGGTGGTCTTCTGCATGTGACACGGGATGCATCTCCGATTCTCTTGATGGGCTGAGCGCCCGCACGAACAACTAGACCGATGGAACAACGGCCAATTTCGCCGATGTTTACCTATCAAACCAATCAAGGTCCAGCGGACAATCAGGCGCAGGAGCATATGAAATCGCTGTTGGGCGCTAACACAGAACACTCAGAAAACGCGCATCAGAGAATCAGCTTTCGGTTTGATGGCCTCGACAGGTCAACATCAATCCGAGTTTGCACCGGAATCCGCCTATTATGACAGAATGTAGGCGGATTTTCTCCATAATTGACGGATAGTTGTGTCAGGCGCGCCACATGCACCACCAAGACGAAACCGGCGGTTAATGTTTTGTTGTCAGCCATGGCGCAGAAGTTTAGTCAAGGAACCGATCACTCACAACGGACTACCCAAGATGAAACATGCATTGGCTCTATGCATCAGTTTGATGGTTGCTCCTGCTTTCGCGACAGCGCAAGTGGAGCTCAGCTTTTATGGCGGCGTGCAGACGGCACCGGACTCTGAAATTTCGATTCAGGGCGATTCTGTCATCGCTGACGCGGAATTTACGCAGGATTGGGAAGGCCGGTCTTTTGAGGCGCCACCCTACTATGGGATTCGGGTGACACAGTGGAAATCCCCGACATTTGGATTCGGGTTGGATCTTGCTCACAGCAAGGTCTACCCGCCGGAAGGGTCTTTGCCAGCTGGCTTTGACGTTCTTGAGTTTACCGATGGTCTGAACACACTGACCATCAATGCCTACCGCCGGTGGAACCGTGCTTTTGGCGACGTGACCCCCTATGTGGGCGGGGGTATCGGGGTTGCCCTGCCGTATGTCGAAGTGGAAAACTCCACTTCTGAAACCTATGGCTATCAATTGACCGGGCCAGCCGCCACCTGGCTTGCCGGGGCGTCGGTTCCGATCAATGACCAATGGTCGGTTTTTGGTGAATACAAGGGCTCGTTCTCGTCAAACAAGGCTGACCTTGATACGGGCGGCACCCTGGAGACAGAAGTTTTCACAAACGCCGTCAACTTGGGCGTGAGTTTCAATTTCTAAAGTCACTACTGGGGTTTCGTGGCGACCATACTGTCCCTTGCACAGAATTCAGCGTGCCACTTTGCCAGCGCTTCGTTTCCGTTGCGCCAGCCGCGCGCGTCATGGCGCAAGTCAATATAGGATAGCGCGCAGGCCATTCCGATCTGCCCGGTATTCAGCGGCCCTGTCAAATGGCTCATCCAGCGGGTGTTGACCGCTGCAATTCCGCGCGCCGCCTTGGCCCATTGCGCCTCGATCCAGTTCTCAGATTGCTCTTCGGCCGGCCGCAGCCGCGCCTCGTAGGCCATTGAAACAGCGGCATCCATGATCGCATCCGCCGTTGCCTCCAGCGTCAGGACTTCCCAGATACGGCTTGCCGGGTACAGGTTTGCTCCCGCCAGATCGTCCAGAAACCGGGTGATGACGCGGCTGTCATAGATGGCCGGACCGTCGTCGCGGATCAGAGCCGGGATTTTGCCCATCGGATTGGCCGCCACAACTTCGGGCGCGGAATTCAAGGGAGATGTCGCGACGTTCACCTCCTGCACGGCGTCCATCAGGTCCGCTTCGCGGATCAGCACGCGCACCTTGCGCACGAATGGGGATGCTGGCGAGACGAGCAATTGCATGAGAGTTGGTCCTTGTTTGAGGTCAGGAAAACAAGACCTGATCCTGCCCGCTTTGCCAAGGCGGATATTTCGTCATGATCGCGCGAAAGCGGTCAGAGCGAAGAAAATCATCCAGCCATTCTGTAAGCGGGCCAAGCCCCTGCGCATCGAACCAGGACCTGTCGGTATTCGCGAATTGGCGCACGAAAGGCAGGATCGCCATATCAGCCAAGGTAGGTTTGGAACCCATGAGGAAGGTATCATGGCCCAGCCGGTTGTTGAGATCATTCAGGAACACCATCGCCTTGGCGCGTTCCTCGGCCTCGTCCCGGTCGGGGAAACGCACAGCGTATTTTGTGTGATCCAGTGCGGTTTTGAACGGCCCGTCGTTCCTGTCGATCAAGGTATGGCCCTCTGGCGGCATGTCCAACCAGCCCTCGGGGTCGCTGCGGCCCAGCGCCCAAAGCATGACATCGCGGCTTTCTTCGATGACCGCATCGCCGTCTTGCACGACAGGCACAGTGGCTTTGGGCGACGCTGCAAGAAAGGGCGCAGGTTTATCCCTGAGCAGGACTTCCCGCAGCACCACCTGTTGCCCGCTGGAGCGGATCGCCAGCCGCGCGCGCATGGCATAGGGGCAGCGCCGAAACGTCCAAAGGATGGGAAGGGTCGTCATGCTGTAAGGTGTTGGCCAGCAAATCCCGTGATTTGCGCCTGCACGATCTGGCTTTCTGGCTTGTCGGTGTCGAACAGGACTTCGGTAAATTGCTCGGTCCGGCCCATGCGCGCGTTTTCCATCAGGATGTGATGGGTTTTGCCCGCTTGCGCCTTGAGGTGGCGGTCCACCTGATCTGTCCCCGCCGCGCGCAGGGCCGCCGCGCGATCCTTGATCAGTTTGCCATTCACCTGCGGCATCCGGGCGGCTGGCGTGCCGGGGCGCGGCGAATAGGGAAAGACGTGCAACCACGTCAGATCGCAATCTTCCACCATGGCCAGCGAATTGGCGAACATCGCATCTGTTTCGGTCGGGAATCCGGCGATGATGTCGGCACCATAGGTCATGTCCGGGCGCAGCTTGCGCGCCTCCTGACAAAAGGCGACGGCATCATCACGCAGGTGGCGACGTTTCATCCGCTTGAGGATCATGTCGTCACCATGTTGCAGCGACAGGTGCAGATGCGGCATCAGGCGCGGTTCGGTCGCAATCGCGCACAGCAGGTTTTCATCCACCTCGATGCTGTCAATCGAACTGATCCGCAGCCGCGGCAGGTCTGGCACCAGTTTGAGGATACGCATCACCAGATCACCCAGTTTCGGCGCGCTGGGCAGGTCAGCACCCCAACTGGTCAGGTCAACGCCGGTCAGGACGACCTCATTATACCCTGTATCCACCAGCCGCTTGATCTGATCCACAACAACACCAGCAGGCACCGACCGCGAATTCCCGCGGCCATAAGGGATAATGCAGAAAGTGCAGCGGTGGTCGCAGCCATTCTGCACCTGCACATAGGCGCGGCTTCGGGTTCCGAACCCGTCGATCAGGTGCCCGGCGGTTTCAGTGACGGACATGATGTCATCAACCTGCACAGGCTCGGTCTGACCGATCAGATCAGGAGCCATGCCAGCCCAGATGGCCGGGTTCATCTTCTCGGTATTGCCAAGAACCACATCGACCTCGCCCATCCTGGCAAAGGTATCCGGCTCGGTCTGCGCGGCACAGCCCGTCACAATCAGTTTCGCCTCCGGGTGATCGCGGCGTAGCTTGCGAATATCCTGACGCGCCTTGCGTACGGCCTCGGACGTCACCGCACAGGTATTCACCACAATCGCGTTCTCGACGCCTGCGGCGCTGGCGAGGTCCTTCATCGCCTCGGTCTCATAGGCGTTCAGACGACACCCGTGGTTGGAAAAGATCGGCGCGGCCCTGGTCATGTGAGCCGCCATTGCCCATCATAGACATGGGCAGTCGGGCCGGTCATCCAGACTCCATCCTCGCGCCAACTGACCGCGAGCGTGCCACCATCAAGCTCAATCGTCAGATCCCGGCCCGTCAACCCGCGTCGGGCCGCAGCGACCGCGGTGGCGCAAGAAGAAGAGCCAGAGGCAAGCGTGATCCCGACCCCCCGCTCCCACACCCGCATCCGCAGGTGGTCAGGGCCGATCATGCTGGCGAATTGCACATTGGTGCGCGCGGGGTAAAGCGGGTGATGCTCTAGCTCTGCGCCCCTGGCAGCCAGATCAACCGCTTCGGCGTCATCAACAAAGAACGTACAATGCGGATTACCCATGCCTGTCGCCGTCGGCGCGCCTTCTATTGGCAATTCAAGCGTATCCATCTCGCGCGCCAGCGGCACATCCTGCCATGCAAGCTGTGGATGCCCCATATTCACCGATGTCAGCCCATTGCCAGCGTCCTGCGCCCGCAACACACCACGCGCGGTCTGCAAGGTCAGCGCGGTGGTTCCTTTCTGGTCCATCACATACCGCGCAATGCAGCGGGTCGCGTTCCCGCAGGCCCCGGCTTGCGTGCCATCACTGTTCCAGAACACCAGCCGGACATCGGCGTCAGGCGTTTCAGACAGCACGGCAAGCTGATCAAACCCGACCCCACGATGTCGGTCCGCCATCGCCACTGCCATGGCCTTATTCACGCGCGGGCTGATTCCCCGTTCGTCAACGACAACAAAGTCGTTTCCCAGCCCGTGCATCTTCATGAAGGGCAAAAATGATGAGTCGTTTGTGGCCATGTCGGCGATATAGGCCAAGGCAGACAAGTTATCCAGCGGTGAGAGGCATTTGGGGCTTGACCATAGCGGTACGCCTTTCTAAGTAGCGCCCCTAGTGGGCCGTTAGCTCAGTTGGTAGAGCAACTGACTTTTAATCAGTAGGTCGATGGTTCGAACCCATCACGGCTCACCATTTTATCTTAATCCAGTCAGTCAACGTCGCTGGCCTGATGGCACCCGCGTCGCTGTTTCCTTTTACCTGTGACAGCGCCGCTAGCTTGAATAGTCGTCTATCAACTCTGTCGGTTTAGCGAACTGCAACAGATCGGCCTGATCGCTGATCTTGATCTGGTTGCCCCGCACCCCCACGCCATAGGCCTGAAGTCCCTTGAAGGCCCGGCTGAGGTTCTCGGGGGTCATGCCGAGGAATGAGGCCAGCTTTCGCTTTTCCAGGGTCAGTTCGAACTCATCCGCCCCTGCCGATTTGGTCTGTTGGCGCAGCAGATAGTTGGCAAGCCGTTCACGCGACGTGCGCAGCTTGAGATCTTTTTGTGATTTGACGACCGAGCGGTAGCATTGGGCCAGCTCAGTCACAATCGCGCGGGCAAAATCGTGATCCGTTGCAAATACGTTGCGGACGTCCTGACTGGGGATCAGCGCGATGCGGCTTTTCTCGAGCGTCTTGGCAGACATCAGATAGGGGGCGTCCCTGATCGTTGCCGCCAGGATGAATGTCGAAATCGGCCGGACCGTCGCCATCGTCGTGTCGCGTCGGTTCCAATTGGCGGACAATTCGACCGACCCGGACAGGACAATGTGGAGGAAGTCACTCGGGTCGCCTTCGATGATCAGGTCTACCTGGGGTGGGAAGGTCTGCACATATGAACCGCGCATGAGGTCCTTGAAGCGTTCATCGGGCATTGCCGCAAAAAGATGGAGCCCCTTGATATCCGGGTAATCCGACTCTGGCGTGCCTACAAACATCTCAATTCCTCTGACTTTGATATTTATCAATCTTGTCATTGATAATTGTCAATATGCCATTTGACCTTTCTTCCCAAGGCTCTTGACCTTGCACCGGGCTGCACATGACAAATTTCACTAACCCATTTATTTTACTACATAAATTGGCTTTCCTTGATCTGTATCAAGAGCATCCCCGATCGCTGGCATCACTCTTAGCACAAAGCGCTCAAAAATCCGAATGCGCAAATAAGACGAAGGGGACAGCTGATGGAACTACAAAACAAGGCCACAGCACTGTGGTCAAATTTCTTCAACGTGAAAATGGTGCAGATCAGAACCTTCCACATGACGTGGTTTGCGTTCTTTTCGTGCTTCTTTGCATGGTTTGGCATCGCGCCGCTGATGAGCGTTGTCCGCGATGAGCTGGGGCTGACGCCCAACCAGATCGGTTGGGCCATCATTGGTTCGGTGTCGATGACGATCTTTGCCCGTCTGTTTATCGGATGGCTGTGTGACCGGATCGGGCCACGGAAATCCTATACATGGCTTTTGCTGGTCGGCTCTTTGCCCGTGATGGGCATCGGCCTTGCGCAGAGCTTTGAGACGTTCCTGCTGTTCCGCGTTTTGATCGGCGGCATCGGGGCGTCATTCGTGATTACCCAATACCACACATCCGTGATGTTCGCGCCAAACGTGGTTGGCCAGGCGAATGCGACATCGGCGGGCTGGGGCAACCTTGGTGGCGGTGTCACACAGTTTGTCATGCCGCTCCTGTTCTCGGTCATGGTTGTAGGTTTCGGCTTTTCCGAGGCCGTGGGCTGGCGCCTGTCCATGGTTGTGGTGGGGATCATCATCTTCCTGACCGGTATCGCCTATTACTTCCTTACTCAGGACGCCCCGGACGGCAACTTTGATGACCTGCGTGCGCAGGGCAAGATGGAAGAGAAACAGAAAGTCACCGGCAACTATATGCATGCGCTCAAGGACCGTCGTGTCTGGGTTCTGTTCATCATCTATGGTGCTTCTTTCGGGATCGAGCTGACAGTCAACAACGTCGCCGCCCTCTATTTCATGGACTACTTCGATCTGAGCCTCGTGACGGCCGGCTTCGTGGCTGCATCTTTTGGCCTGATGAACCTTTTCGCCCGCACATTGGGCGGCATCTTTGGCGACAACTTTGGTGCTCTCTGGGGGCTGCGCGGTCGGTCGTTCTGGCTTTTCATCTGCCTGTTGTTCGAAGGGCTTGCGCTGATGCTGTTCAGCCAGATGAGCGTGCTGTTCCTGGCATTGCCTGCGCTGATCGTCTTTTCGCTGTTCACACAGATGGCCGAGGGGGCAACCTACTCTGTCGTGCCGTTTATCAACAAAAAAGCGCTTGGTGCCGTGGCCGGTGTGGTCGGTGCTGGCGGTAACACCGGTGCTGTTCTTGCGGGTTTCCTGTTCAAGAACGTCATCGACTGGTCGCAGGCGTTTTTCATCCTTGGCGTTGTCGTGACCTGCGCATCGTTCCTGGCCTTCTTTGTCCGGTTCTCGACCCGGCAGGAAGATGAAGAACGCGCCAATTTCGCGGCCGCCAATATCGAAACCCTGCGCCTGCGCGCCCTCAAGGCCAACGCAGCGCTCGAAGAAGGGCTGACCGCGATTGCCAAGAAAAACGGCAACCAGCCAGCCGAATAATCACTGCATAAGGCGGGCCATTCGGTGGGCCGCCCCACACCTCATCTTGGGAGAAATCAAGTGGGACAAGACTTAAGAAATTGGAACATCGAGGACGAAAGCTATTGGTCCTCCACGGGCAAGGCGATTGCCACGCGCAACCTGTGGATTTCGATCCCGTCGTTGCTTTGCGGTTTTGCCGTTTGGCTTTACTGGGGCATCATCACCGTTCAGATGCTGAACCTCGGGTTTGAGTTTGCGAAATCCGACCTGTTTACCCTGGGCGCGATTGCCGGCCTGACCGGCGCGACCCTGCGGATTCCATCGACCTTCTTCATTCGCATCGCGGGTGGGCGGAACACCATCGTCTTTACGACGGCGTTGCTGATTATCCCTGCGGTGGGGGCGGGCCTTGCCTTGCAGGACCCTGATACACCGCTTTGGTACTTCCAGGTCCTGGCGTTCTTGTCAGGCATTGGCGGCGGTAACTTTTCATCCTCCATGTCCAATATCAGCTTCTTCTATCCGAAGAAAATTCAGGGTTATGCCCTGGGCATGAACGCTGGTCTGGGCAACTTTGGTGTGACCACCATGCAGATCGTGATCCCGCTGGTGATGACATTTGGCCTGTTCGGTGGCGAAAGCCGCACCTTGGTCAACACATCCGGCACGCTGATCGGCAAGATCCCCGCCGGGACCGAGACCTACATCCAGAACGCTGGTCTGATCTGGTTGGTGTTCCTCGTTCCTCTGGTCATCCTTGGCTGGTTCGGCATGAACAACATCCGTGATGAGCATGTCTCGCCCAACATCCCGGGTCCTCTTGGGGCCTTTGCGACCATCAGCGGGATGCTCTTGGTTGGCTTCGCGACTGCGGCCTTCGGCTTGTGGTTGCTGCTGCCCGGCACAGAAGCCGGTCTGCCAACGTCGGGCATTGGCCTGTCCAAATGGCTGGTTCTGCCGATCGTGATTGCGCTGACCGTGCTGGGCCTGAAAATGATCCCCGGTGCTGTGGGCCAGAACCTGAGCCGCCAGTACCAGATCTTTGGCAACAAGCACACCTGGGCCATGACAGTGATCTACACGATGACCTTTGGTTCGTTCATCGGTTACTCGGCCGCACTCGCGCTGACGATCAAGGTGGTCTTTGGCTTCAGCCACGTCGAAGTGGACGGGGTGATGACCCATGACATGGTGAACCCCAACGGCCCGTCGGCCCTGATGTTTGCGTGGATGGGCCCATTCATCGGAGCGCTGATCCGTCCCGTTGGCGGCATGATGGCTGATAAACTGGGCGGCGCGCGCGTCACGCAGTGGATCTCCATTGCGATGGTCGCCTCTGCCCTTGGTGTGGCCTTCTTCATTCAGGCCGCTTACGCCTCTGCGACACCGGAACAGTATTTCTACCCATTCCTGGGGCTTTTCCTGATCCTGTTCGCAGCCACCGGTATCGGCAATGGATCGACCTTCCGCACCATCGCTGTGGTGTTCAACAAAGAGCAGGCTGGCCCTGCATTGGGTTGGACTGCCGCTGTGGCCGCTTATGGCGCATTCATCATCCCCAAAGTGTTCGGCGAACAGCTGAGCGCGGGGCGCCCTGAGTACGCGCTCTACGGGTTTGCCGTGTTCTATGCGGTCTGCATCGCGATCAACTGGTGGTTCTATCTGCGGCCAAACGCCTACGTTCAGAACCCCTAAACCCAACGCCTGCCTGCCCCGGCCTGCGCGCCGGGGCAGGATTACCTTCACAGGAGACAAAGACATGAGCCATCTGCTCGATAGATTGAACTTTCTTCAGTCAACGGAACTGGAACAGTTCTCTGACGGCTTTGGGAAAGTCACCCGCGAAGCCCGCGACTGGGAAGACACCTACCGCAATCGCTGGCGGCACGACAAAGTTGTCCGGTCCACCCACGGGGTGAATTGCACAGGCTCTTGCAGTTGGAAAATCTATGTCAAATCCGGGATTGTCACCTGGGAAACCCAGCAAACAGATTACCCCCGCACCCGCCCGGACCTGCCAAACCACGAACCGCGCGGCTGCGCGCGCGGCGCAAGTTATAGCTGGTATCTTTATTCCGCCAACCGCGTGAAAAACCCGCTGGTTCGCGGCCGGCTGATGAAGGTCTGGCGCAAGATGCGCGAAACCATGGACCCGATTGAGGCATGGACCAAATTGCAGGCTGATCCGATCCTGCGCGCCTCATACGTCGAAACACGCGGCAAGGGCGGTTTCGTCCGCGCCACATGGGATGAGGCGACCGAGATTACCGCCGCCGCGAACGCCTACACTGCCAAGACATATGGTCCTGATCGCGTGTTTGGCTTCTCACCTATTCCTGCGATGTCGATGGTCTCTTACGCCGCCGGTTCACGCTATCTGTCCCTGATGGGCGGTGTCTGCATGTCGTTCTACGACTGGTACTGCGACCTGCCGCCAGCATCGCCCATGACATGGGGCGAGCAGACGGACGTGCCCGAAAGCGCCGATTGGTATAACTCTGGCTACTTGCTGCTCTGGGGCTCGAACGTGCCGCAGACCCGGACGCCAGACGCGCATTTCTATTCCGAGGCGCGCTACAAAGGCACCAAATCCGCCGTGATCTGCCCAGACTATTCCGAGGCAGCAAAATTCGGCGATGTTTGGCTGAATGCCAAACAGGGTACTGATGCCGCACTGGCCATGGCCTTTGGCCACGTCATATTGCGCGAGTTCCACCTTGACCGGCAGTCCGAGTACTTCGAGGACTATACCCGCAAGTATTCCGACTTCCCGATGTTGGTGAAGCTGGACGAAAAAGACGGCAAGCTGGTTCCCGGCCGCTTTCTGCGCGCAGATGACCTTGACGGCAAGCTGGGCGAAGACAACAACCCCGAATGGAAAACTGTCGCCTACGACGAGAAGTCGGATGGCTATGTCGCACCCAATGGCTCTGTTGGTTACCGTTGGGGCGAAGACGGTGAATGGAACCTCGAAGAAAAGGCGAAAGAGGCCGAGACAAAACTCAAGATGAGTTTTGTGCTTGAAGAAGATCACGACGACGTATTGGGCGTCGATTTCCCTTACTTCGGCGGAGAGGCCTATGGCCAGTTCGCCACTGACGCCGATCACCCCGACGTTCTGACCCGCAACATCCCGGTCAAGCGCGTCAAGACCGCCGACGGCGAGATCGCGGTTGCGACCGTGTTTGACCTGTTCTGCGCCAACTATGGTCTGGATCGTGGTCTGGGCGGCGATTGGGTCACCTCGGACTATGCCGACGATATACCCGGCACCCCCGCATGGGCCGAAAAGATCACCGGCGTACCTGCCGACAAGATCGCCCATGTCGCCCGTGAATTTGCGGATAATGCCGAGAAAACCCAAGGCAAGTCGATGATTATCATTGGTGCTGCGATGAACCACTGGTTCCACATGGACATGAACTATCGTGGTGTCATCAACATGCTGGTCATGTGCGGCTGCGTCGGGCAATCCGGCGGTGGCTGGGCGCACTATGTGGGCCAGGAAAAACTGCGCCCGCAGACGGGTTGGCAGCCGCTGGCATTCGCATTGGACTGGAACCGCCCGCCACGGCACATGAACTCCACCTCTGCATGGTATGCGCACACCGATCAGTGGCGCTATGAGACACTGAAAGCGGATGAAATCCTGTCCCCAACAGCGCCCGAAGGCGATTGGGACGTCAGCCTGATTGACTACAACATCCGGGCCGAGCGTATGGGCTGGCTCCCGTCCGCTCCTCAGTTGAAAACCAATCCGTTGGAGGTGGCCAAGGCTGCGAAGGCTGCGGGCAAGGAAATCCCCGCCTATGTGGTCGAGAACCTGAAGTCCGGCGATCTGGAAATGTCCTGCGAGGACCCGGATAACCCGGCCAACTGGCCGCGCAACCTGTTTGTCTGGCGCTCGAACCTGCTGGGCTCATCCGGCAAGGGGCACGAATATTTCCTCAAGCACCTGCTGGGCACCGACCACGGCGTGATGGGCAAGGATCTGGGCGAAGACGGCGGCCAATTGCCCAAAGAGGCCAAGTGGCACGAAGACGCGCCGCGCGGCAAGCTGGACCTGTTGGTGACCATCGATTTCCGCATGTCCACCACCGCGGTCTATTCCGACATCGTTCTGCCAACCGCCAGTTGGTACGAAAAGGACGACATGAACACATCGGACATGCACCCGTTCATTCACCCGCTGCAAGCCGCCGTGGACCCGGCGTATGAAAGCAGATCAGACTGGGACATCTTCAAATCCATCGCGAAGAAATTTCAGGAGATCGCGCCGGGCTATCTGGATAAGGAAACCGATATCGTCGCCCTGCCGATCCTGCACGACACCCCTGCGGAAATTGCGCAGGATCAGGTGAAGGATTGGAAAAAAGGCGAATGTGATCTGATCCCCGGCAAGACAGCACCGGCTTACGTGGCGGTCGAGCGGGACTACACCGCGATCTATGACCGCTTTACAGCGCTTGGCCCGTTGATGGACAAGCTGGGCAATGGCGGCAAAGGCATTAGCTGGAACACCCAGGAAGAGATCGACAACCTGTCGGCCCTGAACGGTGTGCAACTGGATGGCGCTGCGGCCGGGCGGCCCAAGATCGAAAGCGCGATCGACGCTTGCGAAGTCATCCTGATGCTGGCCCCCGAAACCAACGGCAACGTCGCGGTGAAAGCATGGGAAGCGCTGGAAAAAGCCACAGGGCGTGAACACGCCCATCTGGCCGAAGGCGAACACCACCAGAAAATCCGCTTTCACGATATTGTCGCGCAGCCGCGCAAGATCATTTCCAGCCCCACCTGGTCGGGGATTGAAAGCGAAAAGGTCAGCTACAATGCAGGCTACACCAATGTCCACGAACTGATCCCCTGGCGCACACTCACGGGACGTCAGCAACTTTATCAGGATCATTTGTGGATGCGGGCGTTCGGTGAGGGCTTCATGTCCTACCGTCCGCCTGTCGATCTGAAAACGATCACTGCGGATGTGCAGGATGACGGTGACAACCTTGTGCTGAACTTCATCACACCGCACCAGAAATGGGGCATCCACTCGACCTATTCTGACAACCTGCTGATGCTGACGCTGAACCGGGGCGGGCCTGTGGTCTGGATTTCGGAAGTTGACGCGAAATCAGCCGGGATCGTCGATAACGACTGGATCGAGGTCTACAACACCAACGGTGCGCTGACAGCGCGGGCGGTGGTGTCGCAGCGGATCAAAGAGGGCACGACCTTCATGTATCACGCCCAGGAAAAGATCGTGAACACGCCGGGGTCTGAAAAAACCGGGCATCGCGGTGGCATCCACAATTCTGTCACCCGTGCCGTTCTCAAACCGACCCACATGATCGGCGGCTATGCTCAGCAATCCTACGGCTTCAACTACTACGGCACCGTCGGATCCAACCGGGATGAATTCGTGGTCGTCCGCAAGATGAAGAAAGTGGACTGGCTCGACAAAGAAGAAAGCTGGGAAGCACCTGCACAGGAGGCAGCACAATGAGAATCCGCGCACAAATCGGCATGGTGCTGAACCTTGATAAATGCATCGGGTGCCACACGTGTTCCGTCACCTGCAAGAACGTCTGGACCAGCCGGGACGGCGTTGAATACGCCTGGTTCAACAACGTGGAAACCAAGCCGGGTACTGGCTATCCGACTGACTGGGAAAACCAGGCTCGTTGGAAGGGTGGTTGGGAACGCACCAAGGCAGGCAAGCTGCAACCCAAGCAGGGCAGCAAATGGCGCATCCTGTCGAACATCTTTGCGAACCCCTCCATGCCCGAGATCGACGACTACTACGAGCCGTTTGATTTCGACTACGACCACCTGAAATCCGCACCAGAGATGGAGGCGTTCCCGACTGCGCGCCCCCGCTCCAAGATCACCGGAGAGCGGATCGAAAAGATCGAAAAGGGGCCCAACTGGGAAGAAATCCTGGGCGGCGAGTTTTCAAAACGGTCCGAGGACTACAACTTTGAAGGCATCCAGAAAGAGATCTATGGGGAATACGAGAATACATTCATGATGTATCTCCCCCGCCTTTGCGAACACTGCCTGAACCCGGCTTGTGCATCGTCCTGCCCATCCGGCGCGATATACAAGCGCGAGGAAGACGGGATCGTCCTGATTGATCAGGACAAATGCCGGGGCTGGCGGATGTGCGTGTCGGGCTGCCCCTACAAGAAGATCTACTACAACTGGGAAAGCGGCAAATCCGAGAAATGCACATTGTGCTATCCCCGGATCGAAAGCGGCAACCCAACGGTTTGTTCGGAAACCTGTGTCGGGCGCATCCGGTATCTGGGCGTCATGCTTTATGATGCCGACAAGATCGAAGAAGCGGCCAGCATGGAGGACGAACAGGACCTTTATGATGCGCAGCTTGGCGTGTTCCTTGACCCCAACGACCCCGTGGTGATCGAAACAGCCCGCGCTGATGGCATCCCCGAGGATTGGATCAAGGCCGCACAGGAAAGCCCGATCTGGAAAATGGCGATGGAGTGGAAGGTCGCCTTCCCGCTACACCCTGAATACCGGACGCTGCCCATGGTGTGGTACATTCCCCCGCTGTCACCGATCCAGAACGCCGCCGAGGCCGGTGCGATTGGCACCAGCGAAGGAATGCCCGACGTCAAGAACCTGCGTATCCCGGTCAAATACCTGGCCAACATGCTGACCGCAGGTGACGAAGCCCCCGTGGTCTCGGCGTTGGAGCGGATGCTGGCCATGCGATCCTACATGCGGTCCAAGACCGTCGAAGGGGTCATTGACGAAGGCATCGCCGCGCGCGTCGGCCTTTCGGGTCGGATGATCGAGGACATGTACAAGATCATGGCCCTTGCCGATTATGAAGACCGCTTTGTCATCCCCACAACGCACCGCGAACAGGTCGAGGACGCCTATGACCTCAAAGGCGGCTGCGGCTTTACCGATACCAACGGCTGCGGTGGCGGCACATCAAATGGGTCGCTCTTTGGTGGCTCAAAAAGACCCCTGAAAATGCCAACGGAGGCAATGTAGTATGGACCGCACCCTGAAAGCATTCTCACTTCTGCTAAGTTACCCGACCCGCGAGCTACAGCAGGCCATGCCCGAGATCAGCGCCGTGCTGGCCTCGGACACGCGACTGACAGCAGCCGCCCGTCGGGCGTTGCGCCCGCTGGTGGAGGAGCTTGGCGGGCGCGACATTTATGACCTTGAAGAGCAGTTCGTGCTGCTTTTCGATCGATCCCGCACGCTTTCGCTGAACCTCTTTGAACATGTACACGGCGAAAGCCGTGACAGGGGCGGGGCGATGGTGTCGCTGGTCGAAACCTACCGTGAAGGTGGCTTTGACCCGGTGACATCGGAATTGCCCGATCATTTGCCCGTATTGCTGGAATTCCTGTGCACCCGCTCCCCTGTGGTGGCGCAGGAGACTTTGGCGGATGCGGCCCATATTTTCCAGGTGCTTGCCGAAAGGCTGGCGCGGCGCGAAAGCGCATATGGTGCCGTATTCGCCGCTCTTTTGCAGCTTTCCGGCACGAAGGTGAGCGCCGATGCGGTCTCTGAAATGTTGGACCAACCCGACGATGATCCGACCGATCTGGAGGCCCTCGATGAGGTTTGGGAAGAAAGCGAAGTGCTTTTCGGCCCCGACCCCAATGCAGGCTGTCCGCAAGTGCGCGACATGCTTGCGCGGATGGACACCCCGGTTAACCCCGCACCGCGTCACGCGGCTGAATAGGGAGACAGCACCATGTTTGCGAATTTCGACATAAATTTCATCATCTTCGGGATCATGCCCTATGCGGCGCTGACCATCTTGGTGGTTGGTTCAATCGCCCGCTATGACCGGGATCAGTACACCTGGAAAAGCTCGTCCAGCCAGTTGTTGCGGCGCAAGCAGCTCATTTGGGGGTCCATCCTGTTTCACGTCGGCATAATCACCGTTTTCTTTGGGCATCTGGCCGGGCTGTTTACGCCGGTTTGGGTTCTGGATGCGCTGGGCATTCCCTACGCTCTCAAGCAATGGATGGCCGTTCTTATCGGCGGCCTTGCGGGGATCGCGGCTTTGATCGGCGCGACGCTTTTGATGCATCGTCGGCTGACGGATGCGCGTATTCGCGCGACCTCAAGCTGGATGGACATCACCATCATGGCGCTGATCTGGCTGCAGCTGGCCATCGGCCTGCTGACGATCACACAGACACTTCAGCATATGGACGGGTCCGAAATGGTGCTCTTCATGAACTGGTCGCAAAGCATCGTCACCTTGAACATCAACGCCTGGGTCACCGTGGTTGACGTGCATTGGCTTTATAAGCTGCATATTTTCCTTGGTCTGATCATCGCGGCGCTCTTCCCGTTCTCGCGACTGGTGCATATTGTTTCCGGTTTTGCCGCGGCTTTCCGGTATCCGTTGCGTCCGGGCTATCAGATTGTGCGCTCGCGTCGTCAAAGCGCGTTGCCCAAGCGGGGCGCCAGCAAAGCAAGTTCGGCGGAGTAGAAGCCATGCATTCATCACTTTTCCCAGACCTTATCGTCAACGGTGAAACGGTGCCGCATACGGTGGTGGCGGCTGAAACCCAGAACCAGAATGCACCGGCCGGCAAGCCGGGCATCGCCTGGCGCAGGGCTGCGAACGCGGTGGCGATTCGGACCCTCTTGCTGCAAGAGGCCAGGGCCCGCGCAATGACCCCGGAACGCCAGGAAGTGGGGCCGGGCCGGTTTGAGACCGACGAGGAGGCCCAGATCAGGGGCCTTCTTGAATCGGTAGTTGATGCATCATCGCCTGACGACGATGCTATTCAGGCTGAATGGGCAAAGAACCCGGAGCGGTTTCGCGCGCCACCCTTGTGGGAGGTCTCTCACATTCTGTGTGCCTGTGATCCCCGTGATGAAGACGCCAGGGACAAGGCATTGCTCCGGGCAGAGGGATTGGCTGAGATGCTGTCCAAAGACCCCAAGGCCTTTGCGGCCATCGCGGCGCGTGACAGTGACTGTGGTTCAAAATCATCGGGGGGTGCGCTGGGCCAGCTAGGCCCCGGCGACACCGTTCCAGAGTTCGAAGCGATCCTGCGCAGCCTGGATGAAGGAGAGACCACGCCCAAACCCGTGCTGACGCGCCACGGGTGGCATATCGTTCGCATGGATGCTGTCGCCCCCGGTGCGGTGCTGCCATTCGAGGCCGTGAAGCCAAAGATCGCCGAGGCCATGGAAAAGGCGTCCTGGGCGCATCAGGCCCGGTTGTTTGTCAATGAACTGGTCGCATCCGCCGATATCTCCGGCGCTGATTTCCAGCCTGTCTAGGGGGCAGAGACTCGCGAATGGCACCGCAGCCGCCCCGGACACGGCGGGAAGGTTTTCACCCAAGGCAGAACCCCGCCATATCACAGGCCCGCTGAACATCTGCTGCTGACTTCGTAAAGGTATCAAAACTATGAACATCGCATACACAATGGCACCCGATCGCGGCACAACGGACCTTCTTCTGGGTCAGTTGGCCGAAAACCTTGCGGCACATGGGATCACATGCTGTGGCACGGTGCAGATCAATACGGACTGCCCGACCGGTCCCTGCGACATGGATGTGAAAGTGCTGCCAGAGGGGCCGATCTTGCGGATTTCGCAAGATCTGGGGTCAGGGTCGAAAGGGTGCCGGCTGGACCCGTCCGTCCTTGAGGAAGCCGTCGGTCTGGTGTCCCGTCAACTGACCACCGGCCCTGATATTCTGATCATCAATAAATTCGGCAAGCATGAAGCAGAGGGACGTGGGTTCCGCGAACTGATCGCAGATGCCCTTATGCGTGGCATACCGGTGATTGTCGGTGTGAACGCCCTTAACCTGCC
>Ga0316207_10000913_pt1 | contig 40972 bp, 30 predicted proteins | sample 6weekpyrite_MG_FD_204943 | JGI IMG/M metagenome (GOLD analysis project Ga0316207, IMG submission 204943) | Microbial mat bacterial communities from mineral coupon in-situ incubated in ocean water Damariscotta River, Maine, United States -... | ecosystem: Environmental > Aquatic > Marine >... | reverse complement strand
CTGAATAATCAGTTAGCGAGTGTTAGCGGAACAAACCCCTATTCATATACTTATGATGTAAGAGGTAATGTTACATCAAATGGAAAAAATGAATTTACATATGACTACTCTGATCGTTTGAGAAATGTCAGTGGTGTGACTTCTGTGCTTTATGATTATGATGGTAATGGACAACGAGTTCGAACATTAAAAGAGGGTAATGTGAGTTACCACTTTTATGCGAGCAGTGGAAATTTACTGGGAGATTATGACTCGTCTGGTTTTAAATATAATGAGTATATGTACCTCGGTTCACAACTGGTCGCAACACGTGATGTTTCACTGTTTACACCGACTGCACGAATCGGTGGTGATAGCTCTGCTTATGAAGGTGAAACCCTTTCACTCAGTGCAACAGGTTCCAGTGACAGTGATGGTACATTAACAACATATAACTGGATACAAACAGCAGGCCCGAGTGTAACACTAACTAACGCAAACTCTGCGACGCCCAGTTTTATTGTGCCATTAGTCGATACAGATACGGCGCTCAGTTTCGAGTTAACGGTTCAGGATAATGATAATCTTTCAGATACCGCAACTGCTAAGGTAAAAGTATTTAACAAATCAGCACCCGCAGCGGTAACGCAATTTAGTGTCACCCAGGGTAATGGTGTTAACATCATTATCTGGCAGGCGACGGATAAAACGCAAAGTTATAATCTGTATTGGAGCTCTTCACCCGATGTTAGCGTTTTAACAGGAACACGTGTAACAGGTGTGACGCTTCCTTATGCGCACACTAATTTAAATAATGGCGCACCTTATTATTATATTATTACTGCGCAGAATGCATATGGTGAATCAAATGCATCAGAAGTGTTTACTGCAACACCAGGTGTTAATGGGGTGACATTACCGGAATATGTTTTTTCAGAAAATGGCGACGCTTATACCGTAGATAACCCACAATTAGTCAATAATATAGATGGAACCAAAACGATTTACTTTAAACAGTTAATCACGGCAAATTTAACTGGAAATCGTGTTAAGTCATCGACCTATACCCCGGGGCTTGGATGGTCAGCAATACAGGATGTGAATGAGTTTGGTAAAGTAGACTCTCGTGGTGTGGAAATTTCTGCCAACGCTTCGGGCAATGCAGTGGCTGCATTTATGAAAGAGGGGAAGGTTTCGGCGCGATTATATATTGATGGTCAAGGCTGGGGAAAAGCAACTGCACTAATGGATGATGCAGCATCATTTTTATCGCAACCCAGAAATATAAAAGTTCAAATGAGTGACGATGGGAGTGCCATGGTCGCATGGATTGAGTCTTGCTGTAGTGGTTCGAGTTATTATTATCTTAAAACAAGTCGCTATGACCCACTTACTAAAGCATGGAGTACACCAGAAAAACATGAGACTGGAAAATCCTATCTCAGTGCAAAATTGAAACTGGATAGTAACGGAAATGCATTGCTTGTGTTTTATGAAAAGGGTCGATTATATGTGCGTTCTTATGACGCCGTGAATGATAGTTGGAGTGGCCAGTTAAAACTGTCAAGTAGTGCCAGACGTATACAAATTGATATGAATAAATTAGGCGATGCCATAGTCGTTTGGGAAGACAGTGGTATCTATGCGAAGCTTTATTCTTTTGCGGGCGGCTGGCAAACAATAGAAAAAATATCAACTACGGGCAAGGCGCCTAACGCGAATATTGATAATTCAGGTAATGCTATTGCAGTATGGGGAGATGAAACCCAAAACGCCCCAACAATCATGGCTAAACATTATCAACCAGGTTCTGGTTGGGATACGAATACGCGAACCATTGGGCAGGGTAGTGGTGTTTCATTTTCATCTGATGATAATGATAATGTTGTAGTAGCCTGGTTAAATCATCAGAAGCACCCATCGAAAGTGAACATGGTTTGGGCTAATCATTATAGCGCCGTAAACGGCTGGGGTTTACCCATTCGAATTAAACAGTCGAGTGAGGTAAGTGTAGGCGGGGTGATGATAAGTGATTACACATCTGATCGTGCAACCATCACGTGGATAGAACGCGACAGTAGCGCGAATCAACAAGTGGCATCGAGCCAGTATATTTATTTCGGTGATGGTTTTGCGCAACAAAACTCAGCACCAATAGCTGAGGCGGGTGCCACGCTTACAACAACAGAGCAAGCAACGGCCAGCTTAAATGCTAATGCATCTTTTGATTATAATAATGACATTACAAATTATTTCTGGCGGCAAGTAGATGGGCCGACGGTAACAATAGTCAATGCAAACAGCGCAACACCAACATTTATAGCACCACTTGTTAATGCCAGTGCCACGCTCACATTTGAATTGCAAGTGACAGATGCTAGTGGCGCAATTGCTTATGACAGTGTGTTCACCGTGGTTAGAGATACCCCGCCGCCTTCATTGGTGACCATTCTCTCTGCACCTACAGGAAATATTATCAGCTGGAACGAGGTTCCCGGTGCTGATAGTTATAACCTCTACTGGGGAACTGCCCCGGGTATTAACAAAACCACGGGCACGTTAATTCAAAATGTAACGAGCCCATACACACATACCGGTTTGACAGAAGGAACAGATTATTATTATACCCTCGTAGCTGTGAACCCGGATGGTGAATCGAGAGAGTCGACACCGCATATATCGAAGTGGGTTGTTTCTGGCTGGCAAAATCCATTTCTTTTAGAGAGTGATAAACGGGGTACCGCTTCTCAATATGATCTTGCAGTGAATGCAAACGGTGAAGCCTTTGCTGTCTGGTATGTTAATGCAGTTAATGGACACAAGTGGGAAGTCTATTCCAGTCATTTTGATCCTGCAAAAGGCTGGAGTACACCACTAGAGCTTGACCAACTGGGAGGCTTGGCATTTGAGCCAAAAGTTGCCATAAATGATAACGGTGATGCCATGGCAATATGGCGTTATCAAAGTGATACCCATAAATATCTGTATGGTAGTTTTTATACAAAACTCAATGGCTGGTCTATTCCTGAAAGAATTGAAACAACGGATGTACTGGCCGGGAATACACAACCTACTATTGGTGCATATCAAGTTACTCTGGATGCCAGTGGTAATGCAGCTGTGGTATGGCAACGTGATAATAAAATTTTCTCTCGGGCATTTATCAACGGTACAGGTTGGGCTGAACAAATTGATTTGGGTGCTGGTTATACACCGAGTTTAGTGATGGGCGACAATGGCGAGGCGGTGATTATATGGTTTAGCACAATCACCCAAACACCCATACAAATCAACATGAATGTCATTCGTTACTCGTTAATAAACGGCTGGTCAACGCCACAAACAATTGCCGATAGTGGCGTGGGCGAGTCACCGAGGAATGTAACATCAAGCATTGACAAGCAAGGCAATATTTCCGTTGTATGGGAAGACCGGGAATACAGTCTAAGCAAAATACGCAGTTTACGTTTTGATAAAACCTCAGGTTGGGGCGCTGTCGAAGTGATCAGTTTACCTGGCAATGATGCAAAAAAACCTAAAGTCAGCAGTGACGATAATGGAAACGTTTATGCCGTTTGGACATGGTATGTAGGGCCTGGTAAGCAAAATGTAATGAGCAGTATTTACACACCTGGTTCTGGTTGGGCTGACCCCTTATTGATAAATCCTGAAATAAACAATGCAAACCTGCCCAATATCAGTGCGGCGGCCGATGGCTCGGTGATGGTTGCCTGGGTGCAGAAAAGTTTAAGCGCCCAGAGTGCAGATACGGTTTATGCTCGTCGATTTATCAATGGTAGCTGGCTCGCTGCTGAGAAAATTAGCGGTACAGAAACTTATCTTAATTACTACCTAAAACCCGCGTTAGCCTCGGATGCCCAGGGGCATGTGTTTGCAATGTGGGCGCAACGAGATAGTAATATAAATATTCATAACAGTATTTTCTTCAATCGGTTTACCGCCCCGATTAGTGCCCCCGTAAACCAGACACCCATTGCAAATGCCGGTATTGATCAGCTGGTTTATGATGGAAACACCGTGTCACTTGATGCCAGTGGTTCCATTGATGCAAATGGCACAATCGTGTCTTACACATGGGTGCAAACATCCGGTCCATCGATTGTGTTAAATACACCCAATGAAGTAAATGCAAGCTTCACTGCTCCCGCGATAACCATCGATACGCCGATGACATTCCAGTTGACCATTGTGAATGATACGGGAGCTAGCCATTCGGATATCGTTAAAATAACCGTACGTAATGAACTGTTAACCAATACGGTTGCTCCGACGGTTAGTGCACCAGATGATATCACCGTTGAAGCAAGTGCAGTGCTAACACCCATTACCGCTTCGGGTTTAGGGTCTGCAACCGCAGTGGATGATTTACAGGGTACACTTGTCGCAACTAATAATGCACCGTCCACATTTGCATTGGGAGAAACAACGGTTATCTGGGTCGCAAGCGATAGTGCAGGTAATGAGGGCAGTGCAACTCAAACGGTCACCGTAGTGGATACCACCGCGCCTGTTATTATTGCACCGCAAGATATTAGTCTGCAAATTGACCCGGCTAATCCGTCGAGTCTTTCATTAGGCGCCGCATCAGTTAGTGATCTATTTGGGCCGGTTTCCGTTACCACGGATTCTCCCAGCAGCTTCCCATTTGGCACCACCGTAGTTACCTGGACCGCAACGGATGCAAATGGTAATAGCAGTTCAGACACACAAAATGTCACACTAAGCTTACTGGATACACAAGCGCCTGTGGTGAGTGCGCCCGCTGCGATTACCGTTGAGGCCAGTAACATTTTGACACCGGTTACAGCCTCATTATTAGGTGCGGCCACGGCAGTCGATGATATCGATGGTAACTTATCGGTGATTAATAATGATGCGCCAGCGAGCTTCTCACTCGGTACGACTACGGTCACCTGGAGCGCGACAGACAGTGCAGGAAATGTGGGTACATCAACACAACTCGTTAATGTGATAGATACAACGCCACCAACAGTAACGGCCCCAGTTGATATCACCATCGAAGTAGATCTAATTATCCCCCCCATAATATCCCTGGGCTCAGCCAGTGTGAGTGATTTGTTCGGTCCTGTTACTGTTATCACAGACATGCCGTTAAGTTTTCCAATGGGCACAACCGTGGTTACCTGGACCGCTACCGATGCCAATGGCAATAGCAGCAGTGACACACAGAACGTAACGCTTGTTCTTGCGGGGAGTGATGTGCCCATTGTGAATGCACCGCCGGCTATTTCGTTGGAAGCCAGTGGTAGTCTTACGCCAGTATCAGCTAGTCAGTTAGGCGTGGCAAATGCGCTTGATCCTACCGATGGTGTGCTAACAACAGTGAGCGATGCCCCGGCCAGTTTCCCCTTAGGTTCAAGCAGCGTCACCTGGCAAGCAACTGACAGTGATGGCAATGTAGGCACCGCAATACAACAGGTAACAATTGTGGATACCACGCAACCTGTCATCACTGTGCCGGCTGATATTTCTGTACAAAGTAATAACCCGGTGGCTATAGATATTGGTTCAGCCAGTGCAACAGACATTTTTACACCGCTGAATATTAGTCATAATGCCCCGGCACTGTTTCCAGTGGGCACCACCACGGTTACCTGGACAGCCACCGATGCGAATGGCAATAGTGTTGCTGCAACACAAACCGTCACCGTTAATGCTGTCGTTAGTAACACGCCAAATACCGCACCAGCTATTAGTAATATTAGTGCGGCATTTATTAGTGGTACAGAAATACAACTGATTGCCACGGCCAGTGACACAGACAATGGGCCCTCACCCTTAACTTACCAGTGGAGCATTGTCTCCGGTGGCGGCTCATTAGTTAACACCACCAGTGACACAACGGTTTATACGCTACCCAGCAGCAATGTAACGGTGACATTTAACCTGCAGGTGTCCGATGGCCAGGACAATGTAGAAACGAACTACACACTAACCATTGGTTCCGGCAGTAGTAATCAGTCCCCCACAATTGATTCATTGAATGCCTACTTCCTGAATTTCAATGACATTCAACTTGAGGTACTGGCCAGTGACCCCGATAGTGGGCCATCACCATTGAGTTATAACTGGAGCATTGTTTCCGGGGGAGGCAGCCTGGCAAACCCAACCAGTACCACCCCGGTTTTCACTTTACCCACATTTACCGGTACGCAATCATTCCAGTTTAATGTGCAAGTGTCTGATGGGGATGCCATTACACAGACAAACTATACACTCACCCTTACGCGCTAATCGGAAAAGGAAATTTGACAATGATGAAACTAATTAAAACAACATTTCTTGGTCTGGTTGGGTTGGCCTTATTGGTCAGCGGTTTCACACAACCCGTACTAGCTTTAGAGAAAATTACCTATTACCACACCGATGGCCTGGGCTCACCGGTTGCCGGGTCAGATGAAAACGGTAACTTGTTGTGGAAGGAAGACTACAAACCTTTCGGTGAGCGCATACGTAAAGAAACCGCCAGTGATGGTAATAGTCGCTGGTTTACCGGCCACCCGGAAGATAAGGAAACCGGTTTTGTTTACGCCGGGGCACGTCATTACGATCCGGTAGTGGGTCGGTTTATGGCGATTGATCCGGTGGGGTTTACGGAAGGCAATGTCCAGAGTTTTAATCGCTATGCTTACGTAAATAATAATCCGTATAAATATCGAGATCCCGATGGTGAATATCTTGACCTTGCCATAGAAGTTGTCAGTATTAGTATTGGTACGGCCAGTTTTGTTAATAACCTGAGTAATGGAGACTATGGCGGTGCAACATTAGATGCGCTGGGCGTTATTGCCGATGTTGCATTAGCGGTTGTACCGGGTGTGCCGGGTGGTGTTGGGTTAGGTATTAAGGCGGGCAGGGAGGCTGCTGAGGCTGGTGTTAAGAAAGCAGATTTTATTGTTGATAGCAATGGGACTGCGGTCAGAAATAGTGCTAGTGGTGCCAGAAAAGATTTAGAAACAGGTGGTTTTCCCGGTAATGCTACAAAAGAAACACTTGAAAACGGAACGATACATAGAGGTGTGCCTGGGAAAGATGGTCCAATGGATGTGCGTATTATGGATGGGCAAGCTGATGGAGGAGCATTTAAAGGTCCGAGAATTAGAACTACTAGAGGTGGTAGTGCTAATGATGGAGTTCGATCTGATGGCTCTCGATTTAGAAATAACGAAAATAAGAGTCAAAGGCGAAAAGAAAGCCATATTCGTCTTGATAAGTGAGGATAAATTATGAATATTCAAGATTTGGTTGGTTTTACCTTAGATAGTTGTAGATTTTCAAAGTCATCCTATACTTTCGAATTTTCTGGTCGTGTGAATGGTGAGTTTCGAACATTTCTTGTCAGTACTTCATATAATTTTTCTCTCCCTGGAGAAAAATTTTCTGATGCATGTGAAAAGTTTTCTCTCGATGTTTGGGTTTTTTTGGAAAAAAAAGTAACTTCTATTTATGTCGTTGATAATGAGAGATTATCAAAGGTTGTATTTAATTTTGAGGGTTCCGCTCAATTTATAATTTGGTCGGAAGCTCCTTTAATTGATAATCTATTGATAATAACGAATCAAGAAACCGGTGATTGGTTTCCTGTTTCATAGGGAAAAAACATAAAAAAAAAGAAGAGTTAAATGGTTAAAAGGCTATCAGGTCACTCACCTTAACGAACTCATAAAAGCATCAACAAATTAATAACATAAAATCTACTGCAATTCATGCCTTGAGCAGGTTGAGTAAATGCTAATCACTTAACGTGATTGTAGTGGTTATAAAAATACTATCATATACTTATCGCATAAATCACAGCCATTAATGTATAACTCTTTATTATAATTTTCTATAAAGATTTCGCTGACTCCTGAGCAGAAGATGTATATCATGTAAATTCTAAATAAGAAAGTGATTATACGATTATGAACCTGCTTTTATCAATGTCGGTATTTCGCAGAGTTGCGGAAACGGGGAATTTTTCAGAAGTAGCGCGCGAGATGAATATTTCACAGTCTACAGTGAGCAAACATGTGGCTGCTCTGGAGAAACACCTTGAAATAAAACTTCTTATTCGTAGTACACGTCAATTGAGTTTGACTGATGTTGGTAAGCAATACTATGACAGATGTATACATATTATTGATGAGCTCCATGAAACAGAATCTACACTACGTAATCAGCAGGCTTTACCCTCTGGCACCCTGCGTATAAATACACCGGTCACTTTTGGAGAGCTGTGTATTGTGCCTGAACTCTGGACCTTTCTTGATAAATATCCTGATCTTAAAATTGATTTGATTATGGATGATCATTATGTGGATCTGGTAAAACACGGTGTAGATATGGCTATTCGGGTTGGTCCACTAACGGACTCAACACTTATTGCACGTAAAATTGGTGACAGTCCTCGGGTTACCATTGCCAGCCCTGATTATCTTGCAGAACATGGTGAGCCGAAAGTATTACAAGATTTAAAGTCTCATAACTGTATTATTTATTCGTTATTAACAACCCTCAATGAGTGGCATTTTAATGGGCCACAGGGCAATGAAACAATTTTAGTTAGTGGTCGAATAAGCGTAAATAATCCTCGAGCCATTCGCCAGGCAGTGCTGGCCGGGCAAGGTATTGCTGTTGTTCCTATCTGGTTAATACACGACTATATTCAATCCGGACAGGTGAAAGTCATCCTTGATAATTACCTGCCAACACCGCTTGAAATACACGCAATTTATCCTGAGCGACGTTTCGTGCCCGCTAAGGTAAGCAGTTTTTTAGATTATATTCGGGAAAAGCTAAAAACTGACTAAGTTTTCCTGTTTCTATACCGCAATTTTTTAAAACATATGATTTATTCTTACTGAGAATAAATCATATGCATTTTTACACGGTTGTTCATAACCATTTTATCTCTTATTGTAACTTCCATATTTACTAGTCCTTCCTGAAATAACAATGAGGTAAATCCATATGGAAGTAATAGAAGAAAAACATAAACCCCGTGAGTTTCTTGTCGAAACTGACTGGTTAGAGAAAAATTTAAACAATGAAAATTTACGAATATTTGACTGTGCCGTAAACGCAGTAATAAATCCAGATGTTGAGAAAGCCAGGAATACGCCTTTTGTTTTTAACAGTGGACGCAGTAATTATGAGCTAGGGCATATACCAGGTGCGGGTTTTATTGATATACCGAGTGAGTTGTCAGATAAATTATCCAGCCTGCCCTTGATGTTGCCAGAAGAAAAACAATTCGTCGAAGTAATGAGTAAGCATGGAATCAGTGATGATGCCCAGGTCGTGCTTTACAGTTCATCAGAACCCATTTGGGCTGCTCGGGTCTGGTGGATGTTACATGAATTTGGTTTTAATAATGCAGCAATTCTAAATGGGGGCTGGTCAAGCTGGGTCGCTGAAAAACGACCTGTATCTATCAAGAGTACTAAATATGAATATAGTCAGTTTAATGTGCGAGCGCGTCGAGGGGCCTTTGTAAGTAAAGAGGATGTATTAGCCGCAATAGATAATAATAAAGTATGTATTATTAACGCACTTCCATCGCAAGTGTTTGAAGGTAGTAGTGAGGTGTTTTTTGGACGAAGAGGGCGAATTACAGGTAGTGTAAATATACCTTTCCAGGCATTACATGATCCTGATACGAAACGTTATTTAGCCGTTGAAGAATTACAAAACAAATTTGATGAAATAGCAGTGAGTGATGTTGAACACATTATAACTTATTGTGGGGGTGGTGTTGCCGCAGCAAATAATGCGTTCGTTCTGGCTATGTTAGGTTTCAAGAATGTTTCAGTGTATGATGCTTCAATGCTCGAATGGGGTAATGATGAGTCGTTACCGATGGAAATGAATTAATTATTGTGAGCGCTGATATGAATGAGTCTAGTAATGTTGAAATGAGTGAATACTGGAATGGAAGTGGCGGTAAAAGATGGTTAAATTTTCAGGAAAGAATAGATTCAAGTTTGATTTCTTTTGGTCAGAAAGTAATGGAAGCTGTGGCGATTACTGACGGTGAACGGGTGCTTGATATTGGTTGTGGCTGTGGTGATACCTCATTAGAAATAGCCTTAAAAGTTGGTTCTAGTGGTCGCGTTGAAGGGCTTGATATTTCAGAAGTGATTCTGCAACAGGCTCGAAAACGAACCGCATCGGAAGAACGGGACAATATTAATTTTGAGTGCGCTGATGCACAAACTTATCGCTTCGAATCGAATGTCTATGATGTAGCTTTTTCACGGTTTGGCGTAATGTTTTTTGATGATCCAGTGGTGGCTCTTGGTAATATTCGACAGTCTTTAAAACTCGGTGGGCGAATAGCGTTTATATGCTGGCAGCCAATTAATGAAAATCAGTGGGTTAATTTAGCACTTGATGTGGCTGCAAATCATATACCACTGCCATTACCATCTAATCCAGAAGATCCGGGGCCTTTCTCATTTGGAGATACGAACAGAGTCGAAAGAATTCTTGCTAAAGCAGGTTTTGTTAATACAAGGATAAAAAACTTTAACACTTTATTTAATGTTGGTGCAGACATTGAAGAGGCCGTGACCTTTCTTACAAATATTGGACCAACTTGTGCTGCAATCGAGGCTGCAGAAGCGGGTGATGTTGCGCGGCAAAGAATAATGGATGAATTACGTTATTTGATTGCATCCTACAAAACTGAACAGGGTATAGAGTTAGGTGCAGCAGCATGGGTAGTGACGGCGACTAATCCTTAAAGGTGGTCACTATAGTTATTAATTGAATCAAAAACACTTTAAAATTTCTTGCTTTATTTGCTCCAGGTCCAACTGGTATTTATCAGCAAAGCAAATTTTATTAAGTTTATGGGTGAGTAATATTCTTCCTGGTGTGTCTTTTGACCATTCAGACAAAGTAATGTACGGGCCATGATAGAGAATTAATTGACGAATTTGCTGTGGGCTTGTGGCGGCCTTAAACTGCTTACGCAACTTCAATCGATTTATTTTATTTGAACCCCAGTGCCTGGTTTTTTTGATAAAAAATGCACTGATGAATAAGCAGAATACTATTACCAGCCACCATGCCCATTGCGGCATTATCCACACACGGGGTAAGGAGTGGTTTGTTTCTTCGAGACGACCTGTCTGCGGATTAAAATAACGTAAAATTAAGTTTATGTCTTTACCAAAGGGCATTAACCATTCTGGTTGAGGAGTGGAATAGATGTTTTTATCGCCGAAATTTTTGTAATTCGATAGCTGTGTATATTTCATTTTAATGTTTGAGATGTCGTGGCCACTAATTTCAGCTAATTGTCTGTCTATATCAGGTACACCAAAGGGTATCAGGGCATGTGTTGTTATCATCGTTTGCCACTGATTGATAAGCGTGTTATCAATCTGGCTTTGTATGTTTAATTTTCCAATGGCTAGATCGGGAGGCAAATAACTGGGCAGAGGCTTTATTTTCAGGCGCTGTATAGGCAAATAAAAACGTCTTCTGTCACTGCCGGATAATTGATATCGAATAGCGGGCAAATCAATAGATGTAATACCCGATTTTAAAGGGTGGATTATCCAGCCCGTATCGAAAATGATTTTTCCATTGCTCAACGTCCTGCGCGTGGGTTTTAAAGGACGTAGCAGAAAGTTTTTACTGTTAGATGAGTCCAGTAAAACGTGGGCGGAAATATCTGAGCTTAGTAAATGCACACGTACCACTACCGCTTCCCGTTGCCAGGGAGAGGTGGTAGAAATTCCCCAGTTTAATGTGACGGGTGATTTATTAACAACAGCCTGGAGAATGTTAATGTTTACGGCCTGCGTCGAAGCTGTACCTATTTTTAATTCTGGTAGAGTTAGCGCACCAGTATTTCGCGGGTAAAGTCTCAGTTTTAATACCTGTATCGTGCCTCCCTGTGCATCTTCATCTCTGTATTCATCCATGTAGCTAATAGCAACCAGCTGGAGCCAGGATTTTAGATTTATGTTTTTCAGTGATTCACTACCCCTGTATTTGAGTGTCACGCGCAGGTGCTGGCCTAATTGTATTTCAGTGCGGCTAAAGTCCAGTTCAAGTTTATTCCCTGTGTTGACTCCTGTGGTCAGTGCAAGTGCAGGGGAGATGAATGTTAATAAAAATGAAAGTATAAAAAAGCGAGCTACCATGGACGTACCCCCGGTAAAATTTTAGGGGATTCGGGATGTGCGGGTATATCTTCCTCTAATTCTAACAGGCGTTGCCAGAACGCTACCTTATGTGCCGCTGTCGGATTCTTATTGCTGAAACGACTCCAGTCATGGTCCTGTTGATTTATTTTACCCGGTCCTGCAGATAAGCTGGCAAAACTTTTACTGCGTTGCATATATAAAGTAATTTGCTGCTCGGTTAACTTTATTTTATCTGGTTTTTTTATTGAATCGTTTTCTGGTTCTTGATCAGGCACTAAGCCCAAAGAGGAAATATTTTCGTTTTCCGTATCAATAAATATTTCTCCCTGTCCAGTTGCAGTGCGTTGGGCGTTCTTTCGCCGGGCTTCTAGTTGAAGATTTCGTTCAATATTCTGTAAAACTTCACGACTAAATGCCAGGTTGTTTTTGTAACTGCTCTGTAGTGGCTGATAGCGTAGTGCATCTGCATACAGGTTAATGGCAGATTTAAAATCACCCTGTTTAAAGAAACTATTGGCAAGATTAAACGCGGCCTGTCCACGCTGTAAATCATCGGTAGCCAGCCATGCTGCTCGACTGAATGCATTAATCGCACATTCAATTTGTTGTTCACGAAAACAGCTCGCACCCTCTCCCATGCGAGCGGCATAGCCCTCTAGCTGTGCATAAAGTTTTGCCGCAGTACTAAAGTTATTTTTCTGCCAGGCCAGGTATGCCCGTTTCAGGATTTTAGACTTGCCTGGAAATTGATTTTCCTGAGTAGCCGCGTAAGCGGTTTGTGGCTGAGTTATGAGTACTGAACTTATGCTTAAAAAAATCAACAATAATGTGCGCGGTACAAAAAACCGGGTCACTGGTAATTGCTTAATAATAACTAATAACAGGGCAGCAAGCAGTGGCCATGAAAATAACTCTTGCCAAACTGCCCGATGTTGATCCTGCACCGTAATACGTTTTGTTTCTGGCTGCCACACACTTGATAGCTGATGATGAACATCAGGGTTTAGTCGTAGATAATCAACATGGTTATGGTTTGTGAGTGCAATAAGTTCGCTTTCTTTAAGGCGTGTCATAACGGCTTTGTTATTATATTTTAGCCAACGTCCCGGCCTGTCTTCCAGTGGTGTAGGTGATAGTGAGCCCACACCCAGCAGTTGCAGGAAAATTTTCTCATGTTGTAATTCTGCAATGATGTTTTTTAACTGGGAATATTCTTTATCGCCGATATCTCCATCGGTAAGCAGGATAATATTGCGCGAGCCGGAAACATCAGTTAGCAGGTTTTTTGCCTGTGCAAGGGCTTCGTTTAAAGCATTTCCATAAGTCGGTAATTGTAATTTATTTAATAATTGTGCAGTCTCATATAGAGCGTGATTATCTGTAGTGGCAGGTAGAAGAATATGTGAAGCACCGGAAAAAATAATCAACCCCAGTTGTAGATTGTTTTGTTGCTGGCTCCATTGGGTAACTATTTTATCGGCCAGTTGACGTCGAGTTGGCGACACATCATTGGCTAACATGGATCGGGAATGATCCAGAACAATAATTGCCGCACCCTGGGGCGGTAATAATTCATCTGGTGCCGAGATGAGTAAACGAGGGCCGGCAACTGAAATTGAAAATAATAACCAGATGAAAAATGTTAATAAATTCTGCCAGTGAGTTTTCTTTTGCAGGTCGCTGACAACTACCCAGGGTAGCAGGTGTGCATCTGCATACTGTCGTAAACTATGTTGTTGTCGAACTGCTTTCCATAGCATTAACAGCAAAGGAAATGTGGCCAGTAACAGGTATAAGGGTTGTTGCCAATATAGTTGATTGAAGAATTCGCTCATGATGTACTGGCCTTAAGCTGACGACAGGCTAGTAACTCATTAATCATCAATAAAAAAAGAGCTGCGAGTAAGGGCCAGCCAAATAAAGCCTGATGAGCCTGTGGTGAAGGGTTTTCATCGGCCTGTTTTTTATGACGTTGTTCAATCTGTTTTAATGCCTGATCCAGGGCCTTAACATCAACAGCATGAAAGCTTTCACCCCCGGTCAGTTGTGCCATTTGTTGTAATAATTTTTTATCCGCTGCGGCATAAATAAGTCCTCCAGCGGAACTGGAAGCTGTATTGTTATCCTGGGTTCCGGTTGAACCAATGGCGATGGTATGTAATGTTGCACCAGCCTGTGCTGCGCGTTCTGCTCCTGCAATGGGTGAAAGTTTGCCCGCGGGTCTGACCGCATCACTAATGAGTACCAGTACCGTTTCAGTTGTTAATTTGTCAGACTTTATATAATCAGCCGCGATGGCTACCGCATCTCCCAGGGCGGCCTGGCGTCCGGCAACGGTTGGTCTGAGTCGGTGAATTAGATGTCGAACCAGGTTTTTATCTTCACTGGGTTTGAGTAAAATTTGTGGCGGATCACCTAAAATAACTAAGCCTATTCGTTTGCCACTAAAACGCCTGGAAAAACGATCCAGTAATACCTGGGTCATGCTCATACGATCAACAGGCTGACCATTTAGTTTGTAGTCTCTTAACACCATGCTAATGGAAGTGTCGATAATTAACATTATATCGGCAGAGGTGGCGGGTGAAGGAATGCGCACACCTAAACGAACCGGTTGAGCCAGGGCCAGTAAAATAAGACTGCTACTGATGAGTGTTAATAAAAAGGATTCCTGTTTTTTTATTTTAGAATGCAAAGTCGAATCATCGAGAGCCAAAGGATGCTTTACTGTTGTCACCGGTGTTTGCGAATTATGTTTTATCAGCCAGCCTTTGTTGACTAGCAGGGGACGCAAGAATAAAAATAATAGCAGTGGAAAAATCAACCATAACCAGTCGGGCTGTAAAAGTTTGTATTGTGCAAACAGGCTACTTAAATCCATTGTTCTGCACTCGACAATAATTTTTTCATTTCATTTTCATGTAAACCATTGCGGCTAAAACAGGCGGCCTGTAACTGTTGATGGAAAATAGTCCATGAAGCATTGCCGGGTGAGTGATTTTTCTGTGTCACCAGTCGGGCCAGTTCAAAGGCGAGTTGACGTTGATTTATTTTCTTGCGTAAATATTTTTGTTGCAGGCGCTTGAGTTGTTGTCTGTTTGAGCGATAAAAATAAATACCGACAGCACACAACAGAAAAATGATCAGTAAAATAACTGGCCAGGTAATATTAGTAGAAGATGGCGGAGCCATTGGTGGTAATATATCGGCTATTTTTTCTAGTTCGATATTCATAAAGCATTGCCCAACAGAGCTGATGAAATGTTTTCTGTACTGCTGCATACCGATGTAAAGTTGATATCAGCCATTTCGCAAAGTTTTTTAATATGTTGTTGTTTTTGTTCGAAACGCTGTCGGCATTGTTTTACAAGCGTTTTGTCTTGCGTGTTAACTAAGATATTATTTTGCAATGTTGTATGCTGCTTCCACAGAAGTTGTAAATAACCTGCAATTGGCAGTTGACGTTCGGCCTTATCATAAATGCCAATAGCCCAGGCATGATGTTGCTGACCAAGTTGATAAAGCGGCGCTAACATATCTTTTTGCAGGTCGTAAAAATCACTGAGTAAATAAATATGACTACCTGGGGGAATATGTTCAGCGAGTAAGGATAAAGCCTGCTTGATGCTCAGGGTTGAATCATCACGCATGGGGGGGCAGGGAGCCGTTGCCAGTTGTGCAAGTTGATAAATTCCCTGCTGACCTCTCGTGGCAGGCTGCCATTGCGGTTTTTCATTTAATATCAGGTAACCTGTTTGCGCACCTTTCTGTGCTTCTCGGCTGGCAAGAAAAATGGCCAGTCGGGCAGCCTGGCTTACCTTCAGGCGAGTGCGAGTACCAAAGCGCATACTGGCTCTACGATCAATTAGAAAATAACAATGGGGAGATAGTTCTTCATGAAACACGCGCACCTGTGGACGTCCGCTGCGGGCTGTGGCGCGCCAGTTAATATGCCGTGGTTCGTCACCAGCCTGGTAAGCTCGCGTTTCGCTGAAGTCGATGCCACTACCCTGTTGTTGTGAAGTTATATCGCCGTTGTTTCCCTGACGGGGTTCACGCATTGACCAGGGCATGCCGTTGCCATTCCAGTAATGGCCCTGTTGTATGCAATCATTAATTTCAAGAGGATCGAGCAAAGCCTGTTGAAGGTGTATTTTATTTTTTCGCTTCATTTATTTTCACTACTGCCCCGTTAAAAGAAATGATTTTATGTTTAAACCACACTGTAGTGTGATGAACGATTATTTTACCCTGTCCGAGACATGAGTTGCAGATGCCCGCATAAGACACGCCGTAAAACCATCCCTGGTGGCTCGGCACCCGCGTCCATGCGGGTGACGGTCTTAGGCAGACATCTGCAACTCATGTCTCTAGCAGTTAGCGGGACAACAATCTTAAGAGGATCGAGCAAAGCCTGTTGAAGATGTATTTTATTTTTTCGTTTCATTTAATTACTACTATCCCGTTAAAAGAAATGATTTTATGTTTAAACCACACTGTAGTGTGATGAACGATGATTTTACCCTGTCCGAGACATGAGTTGCAGATGCCTGCATAAGACACGCCGTAAAACCATCCCTGGTGGCTCGGTACCCGCGTCCATGCGGGTGACGGTCTTAGGCAGACATCTTCAACTCACGTCTCTAGTAGTTTTCGGGACAACAATGATTTATTTATTAAATAATTTTTCAGGGGGCCTTAATCTGTGTAATTAATTTTTCAATAATCTGTTTACCGCTTATACCTTCTGCCTGCGCTGCAAAATCGAGTACGAGTCGGTGGCGCAAAACATCTATCGCCAGCTCAACCACATCTTCCGGAATCACATAATCCCGCTGGGATAACAGGGCACGGGTGCTGGCCGCGCGCAATAAAGAAATAGCGCCCCTGGGTGAAGCGCCGGCTTTAACCATGCCGTCCCACTCGGGAATGTATGTTTCAATCTTTCTGCTTGCAGATACCAGCTCAACCACATATTTTTCTATGGCGGGTTCTACGTGAACAGTGTTTAGCTGTGCGCGTAGCGAGAGAATATCCTGTGGTGTAGTGATTGCCTTAATACCGGCATCCAGGCGACCATCATCTACTCGACGCGTACGACGTAAAATTTCAACCTCTTCATCATGGCTAGGGTATTGCATGATCAGGTGGAATAAAAAACGATCCAGTTGAGCTTCGGGCAAACTATAGGTGCCCGCATTTTCAAGTGGGTTCTGTGTGGCCAGCACCATAAAAAGTGGTGGCAGTGTATGGGTTTCTGCGCCGACGGTAATCTGTTGTTCCGCCATGGCTTCAAGCAGTGCGGATTGAACTTTAGGGGGCGCACGATTAATTTCATCGGCCAGGATAATTTCGTGAAACAGGGGGCCGGGTTGAAAACGGAATGAGCCTTTGGCCGGTTCAAATATTTCACTTCCCGTCAGGTCGCCCGGCATTAAATCGGGGGTGAACTGAATGCGTTGAAAGGTAGCGTGTACACTGTTTGCAAGGGCGTGAACAGCGGTGGTTTTTGCAAGTCCCGGAGGCCCTTCAAGCAATACGTGACCACCACAAATCAGGGCAATAATTAATCGGTCTAATAAATCCTCCTGGCCAACAATTACGTTTTGTAATTGTTGTTTTAATTGTTGGCATGAAAATGCACTCATTGATTATCGCCTCAACATATCATCTTTTTTTAAGATTTATTTTACAGGGTGCTTAAAGTTACTAAATATAGTTTGCTGTATTAAAAATTATAAATAAAGTGCTTTATATTAAATATTTAATATTTGCATTTGGGGGTGTGTTTTATATTTATCATGATAATAACGGGAATCGCTGCTCTGGTGCGAAGAATCGGTCTTATCTGTGGGATTTACTTAAGGTAAATGGAGTATTAACAAACAGGCTATTTACATTGGATAAACTCTACCTGGGTACACCACGGGTAAATAAAAAAATTAAAATTTCTAAGATATTTTCAACAAGAGTAACTTTTTTAAGCTATATAAAGTTAATATTGATATCGAATAGAAGCATGTTGCATCGACTTTTATTATAAAAATAAGCTGGATAGATCCAGTACATAATAATTAATACCGGTTAATAACTGGTTGAAGTGTTGCCTGTTTAACAGGGTTTCCTTCTTGGGGTTTAGCCTTTTTACTCTGTCAATGTGATGTGTCAGTACATTTTTCTCTTAGGGGATTAATGACTGAATCTATGCGTGGATCCCTGTCATAAATTATCAGGATGGGAAGAGACCGATTATAAATAAGAACTATATTAATACGATGACTAGTGCACTAAGACTGTTAATTGTTGATGATTCAAAACTTATGCGTCAGGCCATAGTGAACATGTTCTCGGATGATGACAATATTATGATGGAAGAGGCTACTAATGGTTTGGAGGCATTAATACTACTGGACAAATTTAAACCAGATGTGGTTACTCTGGATATCAATATGCCGGGCCTGGATGGTATTGGAACATTAAAACGTATGATGATAGTGCACCCGGTACCCACGGTTATGCTAAGTAGTTTGACCCAGGAGGGTGCAAAAATTACGTTTGATGCCTTGCGTTATGGCGCAGTAGATTTTATTTCAAAACCATCTGCAATGACAGAAATGAGTCAGGCTGAACAGGCTGAAGAGATACGTGGCAAAGTTAAATATGCCGCCGAAGTAGAGCTGGGAGCGATTAAATATATTCGTCATGAAGTCTTAAAAGACCAGGGTGTATCGAATGTTAGTGAGGATCAATGTCGGCATATTGCCGTTATGGGTGCAGCTGAAGGAGGTTATGGGGCATTATTAAAAATAATTCCCCAATTACGAGCAGATTCGAATTCGGCCTATTTAATATCACTGCATGTGGCATCTGAGTTTATAGATGCTTTTATTGGTTATTTAAACGTATGTAGTCAGGTGCCGATAAAACGTGCTGTACATAATGAAGTCATCAAACCGGGGCATTGCTATATCAGCAGTGGGAACGACTATATGAGTGTGCATTATGAGGCTGGTGCCTTCATTCTGCATATTAGTCCTGCCCCCTTTGCAAATCGCCGTGGTGCTATTGATATGTTGCTGTTTTCTACGGCAGAAGCCATTGGAGACCAGGCTATTGGTGTGATCCTGTCTGGGCTGGGCGAGGATGGTGCTGAGGGTCTGGAAGAAATTATGCGTGTGGGTGGTAGCGCTATCGTTCAGGACCCACATACCTGCTTCTGTAAAGAGATGGCGCAGGTGGCACTGCAAAGGTGCCAGATTGAAAATGTTGAGGCTGACGTGGATATTGGAACTACTATTAATAAAATTATCTACTAAACTGATTTGTATAGAGATAATTCGCTAACTGATATCAGTTAATCATTTTAAAGATGTCATGCTGATTAGATTATATTTTTCTTACCAACAACGGGTAAAGATATGAGGGGTGGAACTGGTGAAAGAGAATAAGCAAAGTCTATTTGGAGACATGCGTCTAAGGACAAAGATTGGTTTAAGCTTTGGTGCAATGCTATTGATACTGGTTCTAACGGTAGCGGTAACCGTGTATGAGGTGGATGAAATCCAGCTTGTATCTGACCGTGTGGCAAACCTGCGAACACCCACCGCTGAGGCCAGTTTGAGTTTGCTTAATGGCATGAACCAGTCTCTGGGGGGCTTACGTGGCTGGATGTTATTGGGGGACCCAAAATTCAAGGAGATCAGTAGTAAAGCCTGGAGCGAATGGATTGACCCTAATATTGAGCTTATGGATGAATTATCCAAAAACTGGACCAACCAGGAAAATATTAAACGCCTGCAACTATTAAAAGTTGATTTTGAGAAACTGCGTAAATTCGAGAAAGAGATAGAAGATATTGCGCAGACAGATGATGCTAATCCTGCATTGAAAATTCTGTTTAATGATGCAGCCCCCCTTAGTGAAAAAATGGCCGAGTTGATTACCGATATCATTGATATTGAAGGTAATCAGCCCGGCACAGATTTGCGTAAATCCATGCTTTATATGATGGCGGACGTTCGTGGCACCACAGGTCTGGGTCTGGCAAGTATTCGTGCATTTCTGGTCTCCGGTGATAAACAATTTAAACAGTCATTTGAAGATTTATGGCGTAAAAACAGTAAGCGTTTTGCTGACCTGGGTAATATGTACAAGCACTTAACAGCGGAACAGAAAAACCTGTTTAATCAGTTCAGGGCAGCAAGGGATGAGTTTAAGGTGCTACCAGCTAAAATGTTTGAAATTCGTTTGGCTAAGGACTGGAATGTGGCTAACTTCTGGTTGTCAACCAGGGCGGCACCGGTTGCGGCAGAAATTGAATCCATACTAGCGGAAATGGTAGAGAATCAGGCGGAGTTATTAAGTGCTGACACAGATCATGTGCATGAACTGGTTAATGAACTGGATAACTTTGTTTTAATACTGTTAGCAGTCGGTGTGGTGATTACCATCGGTATTTTCATCATGGTAGGCCGTGTGATAGTTGCGCCTATTCTTAATGTGGCAGATACAGTGCGCCATATCTCAACTAACCAGGATCTGACCGTATCGGTACCGGTTGCGGGTCAAGATGAAATCGGCCAGATGTCAGAGTCATTTAATCACATGATAGAGGTTTTGCGTGGTGCTTTCGGGGTAGTAAATACGACGGCACAGGAGGTTGTAGGTGGTGCGAATGATGTGGCCCAGCGAGCGGGTGCTAACAGGAAAAGGGCGCAGGGTGAGCTGGATCGTAGTAGAACTTCCGAAAAAGTTATTACTGAAATGGGTAATACGGCAGGCCAGGTCTCTAATGCTGTAATGGGGCAGCAGCAAGCTGCGAAAACATCCCAGGAAGCGGTAAGTGACCTGACCCAGAAAATGAAAGATGTATCCAAAGCGGCGAATCAGCAGGAGACCGAGGTAAATGGAGCCCTGGAGCGTGTGGCTGAAATGGGTGAAACCGGTGGAAAGGTGGTGTCCACTGCACAGAGTCAGGGGCAGATGGTGGTGCGTGTAACCGCATCGGTGAATGAAATGGCCAAGGCGGTATCAGATATGCAGAAGGCGGTAAACCAGGCGACAGATTATGGTAAAGCATCATTGTCTGCGGCTGAAGAAGGCCGGCACTCTGTTGAGGCAACGGTAAAAGGTATGCGTACCATCTCCGAATCATCTGAACAGATTTCTGAAATCATCGGTGTAATCACCGAAATTGCAGAACAAACCAACTTGCTGGCATTGAATGCGGCGGTAGAGGCGGCCCGTGCCGGTGCCCATGGTAAAGGTTTCGCGGTGGTTGCGGATGAAGTGGGTAAGTTGGCACAACGTTCATCTGAAGCAGCCAAGGAAATTACACAGTTAATCAAAGACTCAACCACCAATGTTGCCGAGGGTGTAAAACTAACCGACCAGTCGCAACAGTCTCTGGCAAAAATCGATGAGGGTGGTCGTATCAATATCCAGGCAATTGAAGAAATTGCTAAAACATCGAGCACTTTGACCGCGAGTACCACTGAAGTACAGAGCATGATGTCGGAGCTGAATAGTCTGGCACGTGAAATCGGTAGCATGGCGGGTGAACAGGGTAAACGACGTCAGGCGGCGCAGGAGGCGCTGGACAAACTGATTGAGTATTCTAAATCGATTACCGGTCTGGTTGTTGATGCGAACCAGGGTGTACAAAAAATCGATGAGGAAATGGGTAGCGTGATACAGCGTGGTGAAGAAATGACGCAGATGACCGAGATGCAGGCACAACGCTCTAAAGCAATCACCAAGTTGTCAGCAGAATCAGCGAAGTCAGCAGCACAAACAGTGGACGGTGCGGGTAATGTTGTGAAAATCACAGATTCATTAGAGAAGCAGTCAGAGAGTTTAACCGCTCAAATTTCGCAGTTCAAATTTTAACCATCAGGTTGTTTGAAAAATGTTATTAACACACATAACAAACCACAGTCAGGTCAATATTGTGTGTTGATCCTTTAAGTGAGGAGAGATTACAACATGGCGGAAAAATTTAGTATTGATGAGGTTGAAGACGACGAAGATGAAGGCTTGATGCAGCTCGTTGGCTTTGGTGTAGCCAATGAGAAATTTGGGGTTGATATCCTGATGGTGCAGGAAATACTTCGCTCTGCTGAAGTGACAGCTGTGCCTAACTCACCTGAGTTTGTTGAAGGTGTGCTTAATCTTCGCGGAAATATTGTGCCGGTGATTGATTTACGTAAACGCCTTAATCTTTATGATGAGGAAACTTCGCAGAAAAAAAGCTGGGTTTTAATTCTGAATATCGAGAATAGAGTGGTTGGCTTTATTGTTGATCATGTAACCGAAGTGCTGAAGATAGAAGAGGACAGCATTGAAACAGCACCGGATATTATTGTCGCTGGCCTTGAGAGCCAATATATACAGGGTGTTTGTAAAATTGATGATGGCCTGATTATTATTCTAGATTTTGATCTTGTGTTGTTTAATGAAGAACAGAAAGTGCTCGGTGAAATGAATGGTGACGAGCTTTTGTTAACTGAAAGTGAGATTGTTTGATGATATTTTTTAGCCAATTTGACCAGGCAGGCTTGCAAGTATGAGTATAAAAATATTAATTGTTGATGACTCTTCTATTATGCGCAAGATGCTAGTGAAGGTTTTTGAACAGGCCGGTCATACTATTGTTGGTATGGCGAGTAGTGGTGCAGAAGCCATAGAGCAGTATAAAGAATTAAAACCAGAATTAGTTACTATGGATATCACAATGCGGGGTATGGATGGCCTGACCGCAGCCAGGGAAATTATAGAAATGGATAGCAGTGCTCGCGTCTTAATTCTATCAAACCTGGATGAAGATAAATACAAAGATGAAGTTGAACGCATCGGTGCAATTGGTTTGGCGAATAAACATAATTCGGATCGTATACTTGAGCTGGTTGAAGGATAAAAAATTAATTTTCTGCTTGATTGTAGAGATGACTTAACTGAAATATCCAGTTCGGGGTTTTGGAAAAAAACATGAGTGAAATTGATCTATCACAGCTTCCAGATTTTATTATAGAGGCCACAGAGCATCTCGAAGAGATGGAAACGCTTCTACTGCAACTGATTGATGATCCGGATGATTTGGAAATTCTGAATGAAATATTTCGACCTGTGCATACCATTAAAGGGTCTGCCCAATTCATTGGTATTGCCAGGGTTTCTGTACTGGCGCACCGTCTTGAAGATCTTATGGATAAACTGCGTGATGGATCCATGCAATCAACCCCGAGTATTGTAGAAACCTTAATAGAGTCGAGAGACAGAATAGTTCAACTGGTAAAAGAACTAGAGCAGTCACAGCAGGAAGAGTCATCTGTTGACGATCTAATTGATAAGCTTAGTTTGCATCTGCAAGGTGGTGACTCGGTTGAAATAAAGCAAAGCCAGTTAACAGAAGCTGAGGTTCAGGAGCAACTGTCATCAGAACAGTTACCTTTTAATAGTGAAACGGTAGAGGATGGTTTTCAGGAGGAGGGTGATGAAGAGTTATTTTCAATTTACCTGAACCAGGTAAGGGAGCAGGCAGCAGTTATCAGAACGGCTATGGATGATATTGATAATGCGCAAGATAAAGAAAACAGGTTAACAAATTGTATAGAAGCAGTTGATAAACTCAGGTCATCTGCAAACTATATGGGATATGACGAAGTTGCTGGTTTTTGTAATGGTTGGAGTGAATCAATACATGAAGCACGTAAAAGTGTTGCAAAGGGTAAAGAGATTGCACTCTCATTTATGGAGTTTTATTTTTCAGAATTAAAACAGTTGTTTCCACAACTTGAACAAAGTCCAGACCAGACGGATGCTAACGTGTCATCCGCTGAAGGTATTCAAACTCAGGTTGAGCGAGAGATACATCAGACAGTTGATTCCGCTGTAGATTTTAATGAGGAGCATGATGAAGAACTATTTTCTATTTTCGTTAATCAGCTAAAGGAGCAGTTTTCAAATTTAAAATCTATTACCTTTAACCTGGATGAGGCGTCGGATAAAGAAAGCCTGCTTCAGCGGTGTTTAGAGATAATCGGTAAACTAAATTCTTCGGCTAGTTATATGGGGTATGAAGAAGTTGCTGATTTTTATGTGGGTTGGACTGAAACTATAGAAGAGGCGATGAAGGCAATTTCAAGAGGCAAGGATGTGGCTCTGTCTTTTATGGATTTTTATTTTGCCGAGTTAAAACAGTTTTACCCGCAGATAGATTTTGAAAAAATATCAGAAGTTGAAGATGTTAAAGAGCCGGTAAGCGAAGAAGATACTCAGGATACAATGGTATTTGAAAAACAGTCACAGGATGATTTCGATGACCTGGAAGCTGCTTTATTAGAAGGAGCAAGTGTCCAACAGGATGATGAACTTTTTGGTCGCTTAAGTAGCGCGCTCAATGAAAGTATTCACCAGGTAAGTGAAACGGAAGTTGAAACCTTAAATAGTGTTTTTGATGAGATGGTTTCCACTAATAAAGTAACCAAAGCAGAGCCTGAAAAAGAAACAAAACCTGAAAAACCTGAACGTAGAAAAGCCGTTGATCGTCGCCTGGAAGATAGAAGGCTGTTTGAAGAACGTAGGCGTATACGGGATGGAAAAGATAAAAAAACCAAACGTAGTTTAAGGGTTGATTCAGAAAAAATTGACACCTTAATGAATCAGGTCGGTGAGCTGGTTGTTGATAGGTCATATTTTGTTCAGCTGCTTAATGAGCTGGGAGATCTTCAGCAATATTTTAAAGAAAATTTGAACCTGGATCAGAAAGAACAGAAAATGTTTAGAACATTTAATTATCGTCTTGGTGAAGCTATTTCTGGTTTGGGTCGAACCTCAAATGAGCTCCAGGAAGGGGTGATGAAAATGCGAATGTTACCCATTTCGCAGATATTCAATCGTTACCCGCGACTGGTTCATGACCTTACTCATAATACAGATAAAAAAGTCAATCTGGTTGTCAACGGTGAAGACACTGAACTGGATAAAATGATTGTAGAGGAATTATCAGATCCGTTGATACACATTATTAGAAATGCAGTGGATCATGGCATTGAAAACATGGAAGAGCGTAAACAGGCAGGTAAATTACCTGAAGCTACGTTAGCCCTGGAGGCATATCAGGAAAGTAATAATATTGTAATTGAAGTGACAGATGATGGCCGTGGTATTAACCGGGAAAAAATAAAAAACAAAGCAATAGAAAAAGGTTTGTTTAGTGCTGATGAGCTGGAACGAATGTCAGTTACAGAGTTAAATCGTATTATCCTGACAGCCGGTTTTTCTACAGCAGATAAGGTTAGTAACACTTCTGGTCGTGGTGTTGGTATGGATGTGGTTAGGAAAAATATTGAGAAATTAAATGGCACTCTCGATATAGAATCTAAACTCGGAGCCGGTACACGCATGCGTGTAAAAATTCCGCTAACACTTGCCATTATACATGCATTAATGATTCGAACAGGTTCAGATGTGTTTGCCATTCCATTGGCTAATGTCGATGAAACTGTGCGTATCAATACGGATGAAATATCAACAGTTGAAGGGGTAGAGGTTATTTATCTGCGTGGACAGACCTTGCCCGTATTCCGTTTGTCATCATTGTTTAATATTAAATCAGATAAGAACACAGAAAGACTCTATGTGGTAATAGTGAGTTCTGGCGGACAAAGGGTTGGCTTTGTTGTTGATGAAATGATGGGTCAGGATGAAGTTGTTATTAAGCCGCTAGTTGACTATGTGCAGGAAAAAAGTGGCTTCTCTGGTGCAACAATTGTTGGTGATGGACGAATCTCTCTTATATTGGATGTGTATGAGATGGTTCGTATCACTGCTGAACGACAGGCTAATAAACACCGCCAACAGACTGCACGTCTAAAAGAAAAAATAGCCCCTAGAGCTAAATAGAAATTATGACTAACTGATATTATTTAATTAATTTTTTTAGCTCAGTTTGAAAGTAGACTGCCAAATTAGTAATCGGGAATTCTATGCCAGATAAAATTAAAGTTCTCATTGTGGATGATGCGTCATTTATGGTGAAAGCACTTAGTGGAATGTTGGGTTCAGATCCAGACATAGAAGTTGTGGGTATAGCTAAAAATGGACTTCAATGCCTGGAAAAAATTAAGGAATTGAAACCAGATGTAATTACACTTGATGTCGATATGCCGATAATGGATGGCATTAAAACAGTCCGTCATATAATGATTGAATCGCCTGTGCCAATCGTTATGTTAAGTTCATTGTTTAATCATGGGGAAATAACATTTGAAGCATTAAGGCTGGGAGTGGTTGATTTTATGCCTAAACCATCCGGTGCTATTTCTAAAGATATTCACGATGAGCGAAATAAAATTATTGACCGTGTAAAGATTGCGGCTGATGAAGATATTGAAAAAGTGAGAAGAGTAAGGGTTTGTAAGCTGGACTCAAGAGATCGTATATCTGAACGCTATGAATTTCGACATCTTGAATTTGTTGTATCTATTGGTACCACATTAGGAGGTCCCAATACAATTATTAACTTAATGTCACAACTCTCGCCTGAGTTACCAGCGGCGGTTGTAGTAATACAGGAAATATCTCAGAAAATATTACCTGCTTTCGTCGAAAAATTTAACGAATATACACCATGGAGAGTAGAAGTTGGCATTGAAGGTACAGTTCTTGAGCAGGGTGTCTGTTATGTTTGTGCATACAATGAACCCCTGATTGTAAAGAATAACCAGAATAATGAGTACTGCCTAATGGCTGGTAATAATCCCGAAGAGCCATTGAATGATTTGTTTGTTTCAACAGCCGAAGCATTTAACGAAAATGCGATTGGTGTGTTATTAACTGGAATTGGTAATGACGGCAGTAAAGGCTTTATGTCTATCAAGGAAAAATCAGGTACAACTATCGCGCAGTCAACTGAAACATGTGTCTATCCAAATTTGACAAATACTGCTATTGAGTATGGTGTGGTGGACAGTGTGACTAATTCAAATCAACTGGCACAACAAATTGAATCGACAATTAACAGAAAACTGAATGTCTAATATAAACCTGGAAATAATTTAATGAGAAACAGTTAATGATTGTAACCTGTGATAATTGTAATACTAGTTACAAAATTAGTGATAGTGCTATTAAGAGAGCTGAAGTTAGCGCAAGGTGTGCTAAATGTAAGCATGTGTTTACCGTGCGAAAGAGTATGCAGAAGTCGCAGGAGAGTGAATCTAAAACGGAGCTAAAGCCTGTTGAAATAGAAGGTATAAATATCTCTGATTCAAATATGAATGCAAAAATAATTTCTGTTTGTAATCAGAAAGGTGGTGTGGCTAAAACAACAACTTCCCTTAATCTTGGAATTTCGTTAGGCTTGTTAAAAAAACGTGTTCTTATAATTGATTTTGATATTCAGGCGAATTTAACATTACTTATGGGGTATAAAGATGCAAAATCATTTTTTGAAGTACTTCATTCAAAAAATACGGGTATAGCGGAGTATATTGTTAAAACAAAAATGAATCTTTGGTTGCTACCCTCTAATAGTAAAATGGCCTTATTGTCAAAAAAACATTTGCAGGATGAGAATTTTGAGTATCTGTTACGTGATAAATTAAAATCTATTAGTCAGTATTTTGATTATATTATTATAGATACACCCCCTTCTGGTGATTTTTATACCTTAAATGCACTATTAGCTTCTGATGTAGCCATCATACCTACGCCGTGTGAATATCTTTCTATGCAGGGTGTTAACCATATAGTTAATATGATTAATGTTATACGTGAAAAATCAGATCATGTACTTGATTATAAAGTTTCTATTACTATGTTTGAGCCAGAAAATACGGCTTCAAGGGTTGTTCTAAAAAAACTAAAAGATGAATATAAGGAACATGTTTTTTCAATCATGATAGAAAAAGACTCAAAAGTACAGGAGTCTCAAATAGTCCATAAACCAACAATATATTATGATAAGGAAAGCCGTGCTGGAAGGCAGTATTATAATTTGGCAAAAGAACTTATAAATATTTAAATATCTCTGTCGGCTAAAGATAAACCAACTATGATTATAAAAAAAGAATTCTTATACCCAGTTATCTCATTTGTGATTATTGTTGTTCTGTGGCAGCTAGTTGTTTTATATAGTGGCTGGAGTGAGCAGGTATTTCCAGGACCTGTAGCGGTTCTTGAAAGTTTTTATGAGCTACTTATGAATGGTGCATTATTTAACCACTCTATCGCCAGTTTATATAGAGTTACCATTGGTTTTTATCTTGGAGCATTTTTGGGTATACCGCTTGGCATAATTATTGGTCGAGTAGATTCTGTGAAGCTACTGATAAATCCTGTGATACAGTTTTTACGCCCTATATCACCCCTGGCCTGGATTCCTTTGGCTATGCTGTGGTTTGGAATAGGTGATCAACCTGCTATTTTTCTCATATTTTTATCGAGTTTCTTTCCAATTGTAGTTGCTACCGCTATTGCGGTTGCTTCAATAAATCCTATTTATTTTCAGGTTGCTTCTAATTTTAACCTGTCACGTATTGAAATGATTACCAAGATTGTTGTACCAGCGATAGTACCTGAAGTTGTAACAGCATTGCGTTTAACAATTGCGATTGCCTGGCTGGTAGTAGTAGCGGCAGAGATGATAGCCGTACAATCTGGCCTGGGATATCTGATTCTTGATTCAAGAAATGCCTTGCGCATGGACTATGTTATGGTGGCAATGATAGTCATAGGCCTAATTGGATTAACACTGGATATTATTATGTACAAGCTAGGTATGCTTGAACCGATAAACTCAGCAAAGCAGCATTGTCAATGAAGGTTACTCATGGGTAAAATTAAAATCGAAGGGCTGAGTAAAAGTTATGTTAATCAACGTAGCATACAACGTGATCCGAATGACCCTGAGAAACGGGGTGCTATTGTTAAAGTTTTTGATGATCTTAATCTTGAGTTTGAAGATGGAGAAATGGTTTGTATCCTGGGGCCATCTGGTTGTGGTAAATCAACTTTGTTGCGTATTATGGCGGGCTTTGATCGTGCATCTTCAGGCAAAATTTTGATTGATGGAGAAGAAACAGTAAAGACTAGCCCGGATCATGTTTTTGTTTTTCAACAGAATGGGTTATTACCCTGGATGACAGTTTGGCAAAATGTAGAATTAGGCTTGCGTCATATTGAAGATGAGGTGGAAAAAGCAGATACCATACAGGAATATATCGATATGGTAGAGCTAAACGGTTTTGAGCAACATTATCCAAGTCAGCTCTCCGGTGGCATGCAACGACGAGCAGAATTGGGCCGCGCATTGGCTGTCAACCCCGACGTACTTTACATGGATGAGCCTTTTACTGGACTTGATTATCTTACACATTTAAAAATTCGTGAAGAAGTGATTAATATGCATAGTTTTATTGGTAAGACTATGGTGATGGTCACTCACTTTATTGATGATGCATTGATCATGGCTGATCGTATTATTGTCATGAATGACAGACCTGCAAAAATTATGATGGAACGTAAACTGGATTTTTCCCGACCACGTAATATAGAAAAAGAGCCTGGCTTAAGGGATTTACGTGATGAAGTATTTATGATGCTCGGTGTGAGTTATGTGGCATAAAATAAACTATAAAGTAAAAAATATTTCAGTCGTCTGGTTTATCTTTTCAGGTATGATTATCTGGCTTGTTTTTATTTCTTATATGCATTTCCTCCTCAATACTGAGCATAGTAAACGCAAAATTATATCTCTGGGTTATATGCCTGTAATTACCAATATTGCCGCACCCATTCTGGATTATGCAAGCAAAGATGCGGGTGGTGTTCGTTATAAAGCCATTAAATATTCTTCATTTGCTGAAATGGCAGAGTCATTACGAAATGGCCAGATTGAAGCTGCTTTTATGATTGCACCTCTTTCTATAGTGCTTAGACAGCAGGGGGAGGATGTCAGGGTTGTTTATATTGGAAATCGCCATGAAAGTACCTTTGTGGCCCGTAAGGCGCTAAATGTAAAAAGTTTGAATGACCTGGTCGGTAAAACAGTGGCTGTTCCTATGCGTTACTCAGGGCATAACTTAAGTGTGCTTAAATTAATTGATGAAAAAGGTCTGACGGGTCGGATAAATGTTGTGGAAATGAACCCGCCTGATATGGCTGCTGCATTATCCACGGGATCACTTGATGCCTATTATGTTGGTGAGCCTTTTGCGGCACAAACGCTAAAAAGCGGTGAAGCACAATTAGTCAATTATGTAGAAGATGTATGGCCTGGATTTATGAGTAACCTGGTTGTTGTTCGCCAGGATTTTATTGATGAAAATCCTGGCTTAGTCAGAGATTTTGTACAGGGTGCTGTCCGTTCAGGACTTTGGGTGCAGAAAAATACTAAAGATGCGATTAAAATTGCAGTAAATTACTGGAACCAGTCAGAAGACCTTGTTGAATATGCACTGACAACACCTGAAGATAGAATTATCTATGATCAATATGTACCGGTTGAGAAAGAGTTTCAATATATGGCGGATCTTATGAAACAGTTTAATTTACTGGAAAGTAATGACATTTCAGGCCTGGTGGATGATCAGTTTGCAAAAGCAGCATACTTAGACAAAATTTCGACTCCTGAGAGCATCATATCTATCAATCAGGACTAATTAGTTACGTAATTTTCTTCAATTCTGTTGATAGAAATATGAATTTCCGCTTAGTGAACTATAATAAATGTAATATATTTATTTGATTTACCAGGAAATATTTTAAAAATGGGCGTAGGTGGCTTGAAAATAATCTAGATTGTGGTACTAGTGTATATTTAAATTACCGCAGCAAAAATAATAAAATCGGTATGGATGGTATAGGAGGCCGATGTGCAAAATAAACAAACAATTAATAATTTTGTTAATGCTCTTGCTGACTATATTCAAAGTAATATGAACGGCAGTGTGGTTATTATGGGGGATAATGATGGCTGGGGAAAATTAATTATTGAAAAATCTGAAATTGTTTCAATTAATTATGGTATTTATCGTGGTATGCAGGTATTACCAGAACTAGAAAAACTGAAAGAAATCAGATTCATGTTTAGACAGGCAAAAAAAAATGAAGGTGATGGAGATGATGCTTTTACAAATGCAGGGTCAGCACGAATTAGTAGTGAAGACTTTTTTACATATTTTGGACATAAAGCTCCACAGGCGACTGATTTTGTTGCCGACCCAGCAACCATAGCCGCACAAACATCAACTTTAGCAGGCGTTGATAAAAATAAACGAAATAAAAAGCATACCCTGGGTTCTTTTCGTGAAAAAATACTTATTATTGACGACAGTGTAATAGCCAGAAAAGCAGCTGCAGTTCCTTTGATAGAATATGGATTTGATGTTTATGAGGCAAGCGATGGCTTTGATGGCCTTGGAAAACTGGAAAAAGATATACCAGATTTAATTATCCTGGATTTAGTTATGCCTGGTCTTGATGGTTACAAGGTTGTAGATTTATTAAAAAGTAATGGAAAATTTAAAGATCTACCCATCATTATGGTCACTTCTAAAGATAGTTTAATGGATAGGGTGAAAGGAAAAATGAGCCCTACGGATGCTTATATAACTAAACCGTTTAAAGAGGGTGTTTTGCTTAAGACGGTAATAAGTGTTTTGAAAACATCTAATAATTAATAAATACAAAACGATGCAACACTGTTTTATTCACGTTTAATTACGTGTTGTTTAACGCTTTTGATTACTGCAAGAGATAGATAACCTTAACTGGCTATAAATGAAAAGGCCTGTAAAAAACAGGCCTTTTAACAGTTACACCATTGTCTATTTTAGTGGCCATATCCTGCCGCTTTCATGTCGTCTTCATACTGTTTGTCCATAACCAGGATATGATCTGTTAACCATTTAACTGCTGTTGTTGAAATTTCAGACACTGCAAAAATGGCCATGCCATTGTCAATATCATCTTTGTACTTGAGCAATTCGTCTATAAAAGCTTTGTGGGCAGCTTTTTGTCCGGCTATTCCAGAGTAGTTGATTGATTCCATTATTTTTTCTTCTTCACTGAAGTGGTACTTTGTATAATCAATAAGCTCATTAATCGCAGCAGCAATAACATCTTCACCATCGCCGGCTTTCATCGCATCATGCATCTTGTTGATAATATCAAATAGTTTCTGATGGTGACTATCCATAGTGCCAATACCGACACTGTATTCTTCGGACCATTCATATAATGCCATCGTACAATCCCCTTACTTCTGTAATTTAAATTATTGCGGGTTATAAATACTGAAAAATCTTTTATTAAGTGTTGAAGATCTGGGATATTTGAATCCCATTTTTTATAGTGTAATAGAGTATATAGTCAAGGTTTGCTTCGATAGCAAGAACCCAGGGAGATTTTATTGTGACTAAATTGCCTGAAAAATGAGGTGTATTCCCGTCAGCGTCATCAGGTAGATGAAGCTTTGTTTGAGTATGCGTTCATTGATGCGGCGAGAGATGTGTGCTCCAATTTGGCCGCCAATGATTGTGCCTGCAGCTCCCCAGGCAAAGTACTCCATATGGAGTACATCAGCTAATACGTAGTGAATAAGTGATGCAACCAGGGCCAGCAAAAACATCATTGGAATCACTGTAGCAATAGATGTGCTCATACCCAGTTTGAGATGATTGCGTAGGGCGGGTATTAACCATTCACCAATACCCAACGATAAAGACCCAAGAATAAAGCCGAAAAATGCAGGAATAGGTAAAATCTGTACTACTTTTTCCTTGAGATAGTTTTGCGTAATATTATCGACTATATCCTCACGGCTAGTCACAAATAATATTGCCAATGTCATACTCATAATGCCAAGGGCCATCTGTACTGTTTCCTGGGGAAGGTTAACCGTGATTAGACTGCCGATAATGACTCCGGGTAGAGCGACCAGGAAAAAAAGTAAAGATAAGCGTGTTTTGACCAAACCAGCACGATAATAGGCTAAGGAACCACTCCCCATGCCCACAACCTGAATTAATAATGATGTCGTTATAGCTTCCTGCGGGGTAAGTTCGTAGGCGAGTATAAGTAAAGGGGTCCATAGAATGCCACCCCCAATACCAACCGCCATTGATGTTGTTGAAATTAAAAGCCCACTTAGAACCAGACCCAGCTCAAGCATTATCATCTATCTCTGTATGTAGTAATTGGAAAGAGTCAGCAAATTCAATAAGTGATTCAAGGCTGAACCGTATATCATTGATATCATCACTATTAATTTCTTTATTATTTTTAATTTTTTCATCAAGTGTATTTATTTTCTCTAGTGTCTGCATTGTAGTTATGCAGGTGAATGAGGCACATTCTTGCAGATTACTGGTCAGTTCATTTATAGCCTGGCCAACCATGCCTATTTCATCACGAGAGTCTATTTCAATTACCTGGCTTAAATCTCCTTCATTTATCGACTTTGCAGCATAAGCCATTTTTTGAAGTGGTAAGGTAATGTTCTTTATAAACATCGTCATTACAATGGCAACAACAAGAGTTAAAACACCAAACATAATAACAATTTTATTTCGTAGTTTAGTTAAAGAAGGGGATACGTCGTTGTCTACCGAATGCAAGGTATTACTTATTACAGTTTGATTTGATACTTCACAAATTTCACTTTTAAGATTTTCTCTTTGCATTTCATAGAAGAACTCAACGCCAATCATAATTGCGGCTATTGCAATAAGTAAAAAATAATTAAGGAGTTTTATTATGAGTTTGTGTTTCATAGTTTTATTCACAGATTCTGTTTATCGTGCCTGGTAATGTATTTTCAACTGACCATAATTTAGTGTGCATTTTTGACTGAATTACGAATCAATGGGGCAGAGAAAATACCTTGTATAACGCAGATTAAATAATTAATGACTTTATGTTTTTAAAATGCCAAAAGTGTATAAAAAAATTGGTTTAAAATGTTTAATTTTATCCTGAAGTGATGCGTAATAAAAAATATTTTAATATCAATGTTGTCCCGTTAAATTAAGGTCTCCGTCATTCCCGATAAAATTTTCTGGAAAAATTTTAAACAGGCTCTGCCTGGCCCCGAAGGGGCGGAGGGCAGGAAGCCTGGAGTAATGCTTGTATCGGGAACACAGTGACTTTGCAGGCTCTAAGGTCGCTGGATCTCCGACATAAGCATTCGGAGATGACGATTTTTTAGTTTTCTATTTTCATGTCTCATTTATTGGAGCGTATGTTTATAGCCTGTTGTATCAGTTATGCAGATAATACCCAATAAGGTTAACGGGACAGCAGTGTTCTAATATAATTTTAAATGTGCATTATACTTACGGCTAATTTTTATTTAAGCCAATAGTTTCAAGTAATTTTTTGCCATCTATGGGTTTTGGTAAACATTCCTCTGCACCCGAATCCAATATGATTTTTCGATTTTCTTTTGTATAGACGCCCGTAATTGCAATCACACGTATGCTCCTGGTTAGTGGTGAAAGTTTTAGCAGGTTGCAAATGTCAAATCCATCGAGATCTGGCATCATTATATCGAGTAGTACGATGTGAGGCTTAAATGTCTGGATCTTTTCATGGGCTTGTTCAGCATTATTTGCATAGTCGGCCTTGATTTTATGATCTTGGGCATTTAAAAACTCCATAAGAAAACTGGTTACTGACTTATCATCGTCAATAATTAAAATTTTTAAGTAATCTTTTTTAGGCTCAAACAGGGTAATGTTGTATTCACATGCAAATCGTTCTACCTCATCCCTTAAAAAAAACTTAGGCCCCCCAGGGTCATCATGCACAGTCTTCAATTTACCATCATGCACCATTTTTCGAACCATAATAGGCGACATAGATAGCAATAACCCAACATCTATTGGAGTTAAGTAGTTGCTTTCTGGCTTTTCGATGTTCTCCGACATGATATTAAACCCTATAAATATATGTTTAGCACTTGTATTTTAGTATAAATTATCTAGAAAACAGTAGGAGCAATACAAATTTATGGCTGTATAGCAAGTTTGTTGCTTTAAATCATGTGATTTATGTAAATGGGATAATATTTTGAATTCATTCATAATTATTATCCTCTGAGCTGATTTTACTGATCCAGTATTTCTTTAGGCTTGTACGTTCCTGAATAGTAAGCATGTAATTTAATGCATGTTGTTTACTGGAGAACCCTCTAATACGAATTCGGAACCATATTTTACCATTGATATTAACCTGCTTAATTTCAGCGGGTATACTTTTGTTATGCAGTAAGTCTACAATGTCTTCGGCAGGCGCTTTAGAATTAAATATAGAGCTCAGGTTAAGTGCCCATTCGTATGCTCTGGTGTTGTTGGATACTACTATTTTGCTCATTTCAGGCCTGCTTGATTCTAAATCTTCGGGCCGATCTTCAAGCTTGTAAATCTGATGGCTAGTTTGTTCAGGCTCGTTTATAGCAGCTTGGCTGGGAATTTCGTTTTTAGCTGTAATGTTGGTGGTGTCATATTCAAAAGAATCCTGATAAGGGGAGTTTAGCTGGTTAGTATCAGGATATTCTGTCAGGCTGAGATCAACCCTACTTTGTGATGATGCCGGGTCGTCATTTATGCTGTTATCAGGCATATAATCTTCCGTTTCCTGATATATTGTGCTCACCTGCTGTGTTTCAATATGAGTTATTTCTACCTGTTCTTCCTGGCTAAGGTTTTTATTGACCTTTGATAATACTTCCCTGTTATTTACTTCACCATTCGAGGGTGACTCATCAGGCCCTAGAGTTGAGATACTCTTTTGTTCCAGTGATAAAGGTGAAATAGCCCTTTCAGTTTTTGGTTCGTCATTAGTAAAATATACCCAGCTTGCAATAATTATTATAGAAATTGAAGCTGAAAAGATTAAGGTGGAAGCTGTTTTACGTGAAGATGTTCTATCCGTTTTCGGTGTCGCATGTTTATCTAATGTCGAAGTGTAATCAAGTTGTGGTTTTTTTGAGGGAGCCGTTTTTTTTGCAGTTTTCTCCTGATTTAACTGACTCCTGTTCGTTATTGATGTCTTCACAGAATTGATTTTACTGTTAAGTTCGGGGCTTGAAACATAATCTTCGCTTTCACTTATTGAAGCGCTAATTACCCCAGAGGAGTTCTCAGGAAAATGTGTTGAATTGTCAGCTTTGATTTCATGTTGGTGTAAAAAAGTTTCTGGTAACGTGCTTGTAGGTTCAGTTTCTAATACAGCATCATTCACCGGGTATATTTCTTTACTAAGATCAGTGTCTAAGGGGGAGGGCTCCAGATGGGGCTTGTCGAGTTGATCTTTTGAGCTATCTATTGTGCTCTCATTGTCTGTGGGTGTATTTAATATTTCATCAATTAAGGAAGAAATTGATTCTGTTTCTTTTATAGGTTCTATTGACTTGTCGGGGGTTAAATTACCACTATCGAGTATGGATGAATCGTTATCACTAAATTCATCTGTTTCTTCATTTACTTCTATTACGGTATCAATATCGGGGGTGTCGGGTTCACTGAGTATAGATTCTATTAATGCTAAATCTGAGTAGTCAGAATTGACTTTAGAAATACCAGGTACCTCATTATCTTTGTCTGTTGAATATAAGTCAGTTAAATCTGTTGCTTCTGTTAGGTCATTGTTTGTGTTCAGGATGTTAATATCATTATCATAAATATAATTTAACTCATGGAGTGTACTTTCATAGTTATCCTGGTTTATATCGAAAGAATTATCATTAAATGCTTCATTGTTGACAGATATATCATCATAATTCTCATTTTTTCTCAGGGATTGCCATAAATTTTCTATTTCTTTTTTTACCTGCGGAGAGTCATTAATGACTGGCCATATGTATGAAAGTTCATCCCATAGGTCTTCAATTTTAGTTATTTTTTTATCAAGCTGATAACTTACGGTTTCACCTGTGGGTAATAAATATTCTGATTCTTTATTATCAATCAGGCTCTGTGTTGTGAAATCAGGATTTTCAGTTATATCAGCCTCGCTGATTTCATTATTCTCTTCTGTCAGTAACGGAGCCCCTTGATACTGGTCATCAAGTATGCTTTTTAATAAGTCGATTTCATCTATGCTACTTAAACTATTTATATAATCAGTAGGTGGCGATTGACTGTGCTGATTTTCATCTTCAGGTACTTCTATTAAAGGCTCTTCAATGTCCATTTCATCATAATCAGAGATATCAGATCCGGCTTCAATTTCATTGATTAATGTATCTATATCATCACCAGAAATATCCTCTAAATAATGTTCAGTTTCTGTATTATCATCAGTTTCCTTTGTTATTGTGTCATCTATATCTTCGAATATATTTATACCTTCATCTTGATAATAATTATCTTCAGCTGATTGATCATGAATCTGTTTCAGTGGGTCGTCGATATCCATATCATTTTCATTATTTTCTGTCGTGTCTTGCATATACGATAATTGAGATTCATCATCATATGTATTTTTGATTACGGCGTTTTGTGATGCAATAATTTTTTTCATACGTATTGTTAAACAGTTTTTAACTGAAACTGATGTTCTATAAAATGCCCTGGTCTTGTAATTAATTGATTTTTAATGAATTAATTTAAATTGATATTGTTTTTTATAATTCTAATATACATAAATATAGTTTATGTAAGCGGTGTTTGCTTATATTGTGACAGGTGAAAAATCGTCTATAAATTCCAGTGCAGGGGTATTTTATTGTGTCATCGAACATAATGACTGGGGATAAAAATTAAAAAGGGTGGGGAAATATCTTCTATACTTGATTTTATAAAGAGGGACTGTGATTAAGTGTAGTGGTACCTATTAATCACATTAGCATACTCAATGAGTATGCATGAGGCAGTGGTTTGTAAAAAGTAACAATATCTTAAGCAAGAGAAAACGATATGTTTCAACTGGATAAAACTATTGTAAATCATCACGAGGAAGTCCCTTTGATTTTGATAGCAGAGGACGATCCATCACAAAGACTGTTGTTGAAAACGGTATTAGAAAAAGAGGGCTACCATATATTAGAAGCGCAAAATGGTATTGAGGCTCTATCTAAATTTCAACAACAGAAACCCGGAATGGTGCTCCTTGATGCGGTTATGCCTGATATGGATGGTTTTGAAGCCTGTCGGAAAATCCGCGAACTTGAAGAGGGTGGAGATGTTTTAATACTGATGCTGACAGCATTACATGATGAACACTCGGTACGCCTTTCTTTTGAAGTTGGGGCGGATGACTTTATTACTAAACCTATTTTCTGGTCAGTTTTGACGGGACGGGTAAGGTATTTGCTGAAAGCAAAAATTACTGAAATGCATCATAAAAAGGCAGAAGAACAGTTTATGCATACGCAAAAACTGGAGGTTGTGGGTAATTTAACAGAAGGTATATCGCATCATTTTAATAATTTGCTAGTCACTATTCTAGGTTATACGGAGATGCTACTTAATGGATATGCTAAGGATGATGAAGAGAAACAAACCCGATATTTGCAGGAGGTTTACACTGCTTCTAAACGAGCCAGTGAACTTATTGCACAAATGCAGGCTTTTAGTGATGGCGGCAAAAGCGAGTCTAAACCATTAAAGCTCAAGATACTAACTGAAGAGGTGATGGGAGTGCTACGTCCAACGCTGCCATCTAGTATCAAGTTACATCAATCGCTGGAGGAAGATTTACCCCTGGTAAATTTAGATCCAGTGCAATTTTACCAGATACTGATGAATTTGATTATTAATGCCAGAGATGCAATGGAAAATTCTGGAGACCTGTATATAGAATTGAAACGGGAAACTGTTGCTAAAATGGAGTGCATTTCCTGTCATCAGTCATTTGCGGGTGATTTTTTGGAACTACTGATTAGAGATACGGGTAAGGGTATTGATAAAACAATGATAAGGCGAATTTTTGAACCCTATTATACAACTCGTTCGGTGGGGGAGGGGAGCGGTATGGGACTTTCAGTAGTACATGGCATTATGCATAATCATGGAGGGCATATACAGGTGGAAGTAGAGCCTGGTCTGGGTACAGTATTTAGACTGCTGTTTCCAGTTGCTGATGCTGAGCAACTTTCCCATGGGGAAACCAGCGATGAAGTTGAAGCATCTAATGAAGTGTTGGCCAATGCTCGGATACTTGTTGTAGATGATGATGATGCCGTTGGAAATTTTGAGATGGAATATCTCAAAAGTAATGGATACCCGGTAACTTATATTATGGACCCTGATGAAGCCCTGGTATCCATAACCAAAAACCCTGAGGCGTTTGATTTAGTTATAACGGATAAATTTATGCCCCATATTGATGGTTTGGAGCTTGCCGGTGCAATAGCAGCTATTCGCCCGGACTTGCCTGTAATATTGTGTACGGTTGATAAAAATATTTTGCCAGATATTAATCTGGAGTGTGTTGGTATTCGTGAATTTCTTGTCAAGCCAGTTAAAGGAAGTGATTTGTTGGCTACCGTTAAAAGAGTGTTAGTTAAATCTCAGACTGATAAAGAAAAATAAACATAGGCCAATGTTAGCTCAGTTGCGTAGGGTGGATCTGCGTTGCTTGATCCACCCTACAATTAAAACACCTCCTCCGTATCTTTGTGATAATTTTTTATTAGATTGTAAATGAGGTTTACTCAAAAACTTCTTTCCTTAATTGAGTTGCAGACTCAACCATGCAAGATAATGCTTCCTTTACCTCTGGCCAGCCCCGGGTCTTTAAACCGCAGTCTGGATTAATCCATAAACGTTCAACCGGAATACGCTGGCTTGCTTTACGCATCAAATCAACAATGTGCCGGGTTGTCGGAATATTTGGTGAATGAATATCATAAACCCCCGGGCCAATTTCATTGGGGTATTCAAAGTCTTCAAACACATCCAGCAGCTCCATATCTGAGCGGGATGTTTCAATGGTGATAACATCCGCATCCATCTTCGCAATGGCCTGGATAATGTCATTGAATTCCGAATAACACATATGCGTATGAATTTGTGTATCATCAGCAGCAACACTGGCGGTTAAACGAAATGCGTTCACCGTCCAGTTTAAATAATCATCCCAGTGCTTTTTACGTAGTGGTAGCCCTTCACGTAAAGCGGCTTCGTCAATCTGAATCACCTTAATGCCCGCCTGTTCAAGGTCATAAACTTCATCGCGTAAGGCCAGGGCAATTTGAGCTGCGGTTTCTGAGCGGGGCTGGTCATCTCTCACAAATGACCAGTTCAGAATAGTCACCGGGCCGGTCAACATGCCTTTCATAGGTTTATCGGTGCATGACTGGGCAAACTTGCTCCACATTACTGTCATGGGGTGTGGACGGGAAACGTCACCGAAAATAATGGGTGGTTTAACACAGCGTGAGCCATAGGACTGAACCCAGGCATATTGGGTGAAAGCAAAGCCATCTAGTTGTTCACCAAAATATTCAACCATGTCATTTCGTTCCGCCTCACCATGAACCAGAACATCGAGCCCAAGTTGTTCCTGCTCTTTAATCACGTAGTCAATTTCCTGTTGCATGAAATTAATATATTCATGCTGTTTTATCAGTCCGTGTTTGTAATCATAACGTGCCTGGCGTATTTCTTTTGTCTGTGGAAAAGAACCAATGGTCGTGGTTGGAAAAGCCGGCAGGTTTAACCATTGTTTCTGGATTTCACTGCGTTCTTTAAATCCGCTATTTCGGTTGAGCATGTTTTCATTAACGGAGTTAAGGCGTTGTTTAATTTCAGCATGGTGAATTCTAGTTGAATGTTTTCTATTCAGGTTGGCATCACGTG
>Ga0316207_10000912_pt1 | contig 40981 bp, 53 predicted proteins | sample 6weekpyrite_MG_FD_204943 | JGI IMG/M metagenome (GOLD analysis project Ga0316207, IMG submission 204943) | Microbial mat bacterial communities from mineral coupon in-situ incubated in ocean water Damariscotta River, Maine, United States -... | ecosystem: Environmental > Aquatic > Marine >... | reverse complement strand
AGTTGCAAACTATGCATTAAAGCTAATTCAAAATGTCCTGCTTGGCCACGGCCTGATGGTCGTTGCCTGGTCGAGTTTTCGCCGGTTGATATTGATCAAACCGTTACGATATCAATTGAAAAATTAGCCTCGTTAATGTGCTGCGCGGTTGCTGGGAAAACAGCGGGTGAGAATGGCGTGGACATTATAAATTATATATCGAGACATAAAGACGAATATCTTAGTCAGGCCTATTTTGTTTATCAGACACAGGCTGGAAAAACCACAAAAGATCATGAAGAACATTATTAATAATCACTGAAACAAGGAGATTTATATGCGTTATTTAGTTGTTTTGTTTTTATTGTTGTCTGGATGCGAATCGGCTCTTAACTGTGACGATGTAATGGATAAGGCGATTAACTGTTTTAAGGATGGGTATCCGGCGATTGTTTTTCCGATTGATACCGAGTCGGTATCTGTCGTTTGTATGGAAGATATCAGCACTCAGCCGATTGAAAAGGTGAGTGAATGAAATCAATTTTATTTCTGTTGATAACGTTACTACATAAAGCCAATCGCACAGTAAAACGGGTTATTTGTTTTTTAAAAGGCCACGATTATCCCTGTGCGGCTTTAACAGCCTATTCGTTATGTTTTTGTCGGTGCTGTGGCAGAGAGTTTGCTGACGGAACGATAGATGATATCAGTCCGATTTCTAATGATGATGAGTTTTTTAATGAGGAAATGTTTGATGACTGAAAAGGACCTGGTGTTTAAAACGCTAACCGTTTGCAAAAGTATTATCAGTGCCGGGCAGATTGACGCCGGGATGAAATATTGCGATTTAGCGTATAACTGGGTGTCGTCTATCGAGGCACGTCAAATTATTCTCGCCGCAAAGTTAAAACTAACTCGATTGAAAAATGGCACCGACAAGCTATTTTATACCCCGCAACAATTCCAGAAACCTGATGTAAATAAAAAACGCGTTAAGCGATTTAAACGAAAACAATAAACTGAGATTTTTATGGCTTCCATTACTGAATTAAAAAATCAGATCGACCTCGATGATCTTGCAGCAAAGCTCGGGCTTGTTAAACCTGCAGGAAATACAAATTATTTAGCGCCTCACCGCAAGGAAAAAGCGCCGTCGCTGTCGGTTTATGCTAACGGCACGAAGTGGAAGGATCACGGTGGCGACGGTGAGGCCGGATCCTGCATTGACCTGGTGATGTATGTTAACCAGGTGGAAGCGGCCGAGGCTATTCGCTGGCTACATGAAATTTACGGGATCCCGATGGATCGACCGCAACGGAATGAGCCGCAACAAAAATCACTTGCTCAGTTTATTGCTGATAAATGTTTTCAGAACACGGCGCCGGCGATTGAGTATTTAACCGGCCGAGGCTTATCGAAAGAGATCGTAGAGCTGGCAATTAAGAAAAAAGCCGTCGGCTTTAATGATCATATTGGCACTGACAAAAAATCTAAGCTGCCGATTCCCGCGGGCAAATATGGTCACGGTGGGCCGGGTGTGGCATTCATTACACGATCGATGAACCCGGGCCGGGTGATGGCGGTTGATATGCGTTACTTTGATCCCGAATTAAATGGCGGTGTTAAAACCCAGTGTCAGGGTGAAAAAACGGATTACCCCTGGTATTTGGATTTACAGAAACTCAAAGCGGCCGAGACGGTGTACCTGGTCGAGTCGCCGATTAATGCGTTATCGATTGAGGATTGCAATATTCCTAAATCGACCGCGGTGGCGATTCGCGGAGCGACGAATATTCGCTCTATGGACTTTCGTTTTTTAATCGGGAAGCGGGTTATCCTGGGAATGGATAACGACTTACCGGATGAGTTTGGCAAGCGAGCCGGCACCGAGGCCGCCTGGGCTTTGTATGACAAGTTAACCGCGTTGAATATTGCGACGCATATTGTCGATCATGAGCCGTGGAAAGAGTTTAAATATAATGATGTGAATGACATTTTAAAAGATGTCGGCCCCCGGCCATTACAAACTCACCTCGCTCAGCTTGAGCAGTGGGCGATACCTGGTATGCCGGGTAAGTATGATCCTAATGATGAGTATAACGGCCGTGCTCGTTTATATTTACCCTCGCATGACTATGCAAAATACTGGCGCTTTCGTTGTCAGGAAGATTTCACCAGCTTAATCAGCACGAAAAAAGATAAAGAGACCGGCGAGGAATATGAGGTGCATACGGACCTTTGTGGTTTTCGTGTGGCGTCGATTTCTCGGGTGTCGATCGCGAGCTCAAAAAGTGTAATGAGTGGTGAACCTGATTTAATGCCACGCGTTCAGTTTTCGGTGACCGTGCAGATCCCGCGCCATGGTAATAAGTTGCTGAGAAAGGTGTTTGATGATGAGCGCCTGCACAATCCGGATCAGTGGCGAAAGTTTGGGCCTATTTATTCAGCCGCCGGGTTTTCTCGGTTAATAAATATTTTAGAGCGGGCCGCGGATTTAGGTGCGCGTAACGCGATCAACTTTGTCGGCCTTGCCTGGCAGGATGGCAAACCGAAAGTAAACGAGGGGCCAGATTGTTATTTTTCTGAACCGGAAAAACAATGTCCTTACTATAATCTAACCTTTCCCTCGGGCTCTCAGTATGACGCGAAACGCGTGATCGATGCATATCAGGCAACATTTAAACAGAATGCCGCGAGTTTGTTGCTGGTGTGGTCACTGGGAGCACATTTAAAAGCCTTTCTCGGTTTCTGGCCTCACATGGTATTACAGGCAAACAAAGGCGCCGGTAAGTCGACGCTAGTGCAGAAAATGGAAAGCTCAATCGGCTTTACTATGTTTTCAGGGCAAAGCCTGCAGACTGAATTTCGTTTATTAACCAGTATCTCTCACACCTCTCACCCGGTTGGCTGGGAGGAAATTTCAGCACGTCGCCAGGACGTGATCGACAAAGCGGTGTCGATGCTGCAGGAATGTTATCAGAGCACGATGACGAAACGCGGCTCGGATATGACGGAATATTTACAGTCGGCCGCGGTGTTGTTAGCGGGTGAGGATGTGCCGGTGCAAAGTTTGCTCGGTAAAGTAGTGCGCACCGATTTGAGTGGCAAAAAGGGCGATATTTTACCCGACGATTTGCCACGGTTCCCGGTGCTGCAGTGGCTTAATTTTTTGGCCGCTAAAACCCGGGCAGATATCAAAGACATGCATGCACGGGCTAAGGATTACTGTGATAAGCATTGTCGAGCCTCAGGTGATGATGATGGCGCCGCGAGGATGCTGAATAACTATGCGTCGATGTTGATGGCCTGGCGTTTACTCTGTGAGTTTGCAGACATTAATTATCAAACCGGTAACTTTGTGCACGATCTGTTAACGGAAATGAATTCGCATATATCAGAAACTTCGGCCGATCGTGAGCCGTGGGTGTGGATCCTCGATACCATTTTCGCGGAAATTTCCTCGGGTAAGTTTCATCACCCGTTTACGTTTAAATCGTATTCGCCGGAGGGTGAGCCGATCGAGTGTATCTTGATCCGGCCAAATCACATTATGCAACACATTCGCTCAGAGACGCGGCTGCGTGATATGTGGAATAGCCTGCCCATTAAAACAGACCGCATTCTGAAACAGCAGCTCGATCGAGCCGAGGTTATTTTAAAAGATCGCGTCGATGCGACCATACATAAGAAGCGTGAGCACCACCTGGTCGCATTGAGTTTGCCGAGGTTGGGCGAATATGGCCTGCACGTCTCAACACCTGAGGTTATGGATGAAGCCTCTGAGAGTGAAATGGCGGCACAGGCTTAAGCTCTATGCTAAGACTCCCCCCGCACCCCCTAGCGAATACTAAGCCGGTTAATAAAATTGCTAGCGCAATTAAAAAAATCTTAAAAAATGTAGATATCGAGCCTGTTTTTTTATTCAGCTGGCAGGTACAGAGCACAGAGTCCGCGCACTTGTCTCTATTTTTATCTAAGTCTTTGAATTTATTGAAATCTGCCTGCGCGGTATTGGTCTCATTCTGCGCGGGTTTGGCTTTAATCTGCGCGGCTTTTGTTATTTTCTGCGCCTTGCTGGTTTTTTACCCTTCTATTTATTTATTTATTTATCTCTTTGAAAAAAAAGAAGATATATATAAAGGGGGGAGGGAATATAAGCATTTGCTTAATGCGCGGGTTAAGTATTTTCTAATATTCTTAATGCGCGGGTTTTTGTTGCCTGCGCGGGTTTTTTCGCGCAGTTATTTGAAAGAGAAATTTCTTTTAATTCAATGGTTTAAATATGCGGATAACCAGGTGCGCGGGTGCGCGGCTTGTTTTGCCCCTGGTTCCCTTTTGTATGTGAATAGATCGACGCTGTTCACGTTGATTAATGGTGTAATTTATGAATGACGAGCTGATTCAAAAGTGGTTATTGTTTAAGGAAATGAACCAGGGAAGGGCAGGCTCGACGGTCGATAAATACCGCGGATATCTGGAAAAGTTTTCAACCTGGTTAAACGATGAATTTAAGTTGGATTTGTTGTCGGCTGAGCGTGATCATGTTGAACTTTTCAGCGGTTTGATTGCACATAAGGAAGGTTTGAAACCGAAAGCACGTCGACCGATGATCGCTGCCCTCAGAGGGTTTTATGCTTTCTTGCATGAGAATAAGTTAATCAATGCAAACCCGGCCTCGAGCCTGGAATATCCTAAGACTGGCACCGTTATCCCGAAAGTCACCTCGTTAAGATCGACTGAGCTTTTATTAATGCAGCCGGATCTCTCGACGTTTCTCGGTGTGCGCGATACCGCGATTATGAGTGTGCTGGCTGGTTGTGGTTTGCGGGTGTCTGGCCTGGTGAACTTAAATCAGAGCGATTTAATTTATGATGAGATTGACGGCATTATTCGTTTATATATCCGAGTGAGAGAGAAAGGAGATAAAGAGAGATTACAGCCGGCACCGATGGAAGTTAAATTATTGATTGATGCATACCTGGCTCACCCGGATCTGAATGACATCGATCGCCTGTTGCCTGACGGTGATCAGGTGTTGTTTGTATCGGTGGCGAATATGAAGGTCGCAGCGCATGAGTATCGAGGCGAGAAACGTCGGATATCTCGTCGATCTATTAATGACATGATTGAGAAGTATGGCACCCGGGCAGGTATCCCGGCCGATCAGTTAGGTCCGCATGCATTGCGTCATCGGTTCGGGACTGAGCTCGCTGAGGGTGATGAGGGACTGGATAAGATCCAGGACCTGCTCGGCCACGCAGATCCGAAAACTTCTAAGATATATATTCACCTGGCAGCGCGTAAGAAATCCGAGATCGTTGATCGCTCAAATCCCCTGAGTAAGATCCGAACACCTGTCAGCTCGATTGTGGAATTATTAAAAAAATGACAGAGACACGCCTTTTAGGCCCACGGCTGGCGCTCAGAACTTATGTAGCGGGTATCACTTATAATTATCTGGTGTTGGCCTGTCGGCCTCTGCGGTATGGGCGCGGGGGTGCTGGGAACTCGCCTTTAGAACAGCCTAAATCAGTTTGTTATGAGTTGCGTCTTATGAACAAAACACGCAGCTCAACAGAATCTGGGTATAAGCAAATCAAGGGGTTAGCATGAGCACTAAGACAGAAACACGCAGCTCTATCGACGGAATAACAGAAGATATCGATCCTGGTCAGGGGGTGGGGGGTCGGCATGAGAATCGGCACCCCCCCACAGAGGGAGGAGGTTACCTAGATAACTACACTGTTTTGAATGATCCGTATTTAAAAAAAATCGCGCCGCCACACGATCCGAGGCTCGATCTATTAGCGAAAGCCGAGCTCGCCGATCACTGGCTGCAGATCGCTGACCTCATTGGTTTCGATAATTTCATGACGGTATGGATTATTCTCGACAGCGAAAACATACACTCAACACCGAAAGAGCGTCGCCGCCGGAAAGTGTATGTCCCGCAATATAGAAGATTTCAACGACTCATGAGAGATCAATTTATTATCGATCTCGCTAACCGAGGTAAAAAGCCTCACGTTATTCACTCGCTGTTAATAAAAAATATGTGTGAACGTGTATCAATAAGACACATAGAGCGAACCATTCAAGCGAGTAAAATTGATAAATGAATACTGAGAGTGCTGTTATTTATGCCCGAGTTTCCGATCGGAAACAGGTGGAAAAAGATATATCTATCCCTGCTCAGATTGAAAAGGGACATGATAAAGCGACCTCTGAGGGCTGGGAAGTGGTCAAGGTATTCAAGGATGAAGGGGTGTCAGGATCCAGCCTGTCAGGTCGTATCGGATTCGAGGCGGCTATGGAATATTGTGAAATATTCAACGTCAAGCACTTCATTATCTGGTCGTCGAGCCGGTTTGCCAGAAACCGGCTCGACGCACTTTTATATAAAAAGCGTCTTGATGATAACGGCACGCAAATCCACTATTTAACATTTACAGTCGACCGGGAAACCGATGCCGGTCGATTAATGGATGGTTTCCTCGAGCTTATGGATGAACATAAATCAATCCAGACCTCTCGCGATACTCGCCGATCTATGGTCCGTAATGCTCAGCAAGGTTATTGGAACGGTGGTCGAGTGCCGCTCGGATTTGAGCTAGTACCTGCTGACGATAATCTCAAAAAGAAAAAACTGATAATCAATAAGGACGAGTCCTGGATAATTGAAAAAATCTTCTTATACAAATCAAAGCAAGGATTAGGCGCCCGAGCGATCAGTGACAGTTTAAATCAACAGGGATTAAAACATCGGGGGCGTCGGTGGACTAAAAGCACAGTTCACTCGATATTAAAAAACGAAATCTATATCGGTCAGCGGGTATTCGGAAAAACTCAGCGGGGATCAAAAAAAATATTACCTCGTGATCAGTGGATAATCGTTCAATCTCACGAGTCAGTTATTTCTGAAACATTATGGAATGACGTTCAGGAAAAACTCGATCGAGATAATCTCTCAAACAAGATATCGAAAAAAATGCCGTCAAATACAAAGCTGATTTTTGCAGGCCTTATTTATTGCGATAAATGTAATTCTCCTTTGTATGTCGAAAAAGCAACCGGCCGCTCAAAACAATATACTTATTATAAATGCGCTCAATCAAACCCTGATCAGATTCATAAGGTAAAAAGATTTAATGCAGATTTCACAGATTCATTATTGTTAGAGATATTGGCTGAGCACGTCTTGAATGATCATAATATCGAAACAGTTATTTCTGATCTCAAGTCTAGTTTGGATGATTGGCAGGATTCCAGAAATAACGAGAGCAAAGCACTTAAAGCCGAGGTTAAAACTACTGAGAAAAGGTTATCTCGTTTATATGACTTATTAGAGACAACAGATAAAGAATATCTCGAGTTAAGCGATATCGGTCCGAGGATCAGAGAACTGCAAAACCGAAAAAATCAGCTCATACATGAAATTAACACCGTTGAATCAATGGCTAAGCGGTCATTTGATCCTAGTGTTATCGAATATGACGAAATCAGAGAATTAATGAAAAATTCGTTATTTGACAAAACAAATAGAGAAACAGGCCCCCTGAGGGAGTTAATACTTGGTTTTGTTGAGAGTGTGTCGGTTGATCCTGAGGGCTTGGCGAGGATTGAATACAAGCCTCAGAACCTTTTTACAGCTATGTCTAAAGTGGTTCATAGCCAAGAAATTTGGCTCCCCGACACGGACTTACTAAGAACCGTTGTCATTGAGGGGAATATCCTTAAAAAAGCATAGCCCCCATTCTGTCGCAGTTTTTTTTATATGCTGCAAATATGGGAGTAATTCGCAAAGATCCGTTATTGACGGTTAATTTTAAGTGTCATTCGTGCGGGAATTCGCAAGAGTGCGAGCCTGATCGCGTGGTCGAGGCGTCGGATCATGAGTATCACCCCTGGTTATATTATGCCAATTGCGATGCTTGTGGCGCTGAGGCCGAGCAGGTTTACTGGGAAAGAAACCTTTTAAAAGCCAATGCTAAGGCCACCGGGCCGAAAACAGCCGAGGGGCTGGCTAATTCGGCGAAAAATCTCGACGGTCATCCGACCCCTGAGGAAACCAAGCGAACTCGATTTAATGCGATAAAGCACGGGCTTAATGCACGGGTCGCGTCTTATTTTCCGGCAAAGCCTGGTAAATATCCGGCCTGCGAGACTTGCGAACATGCCAAACATAAGGACTGCATTCAATATAAGGCATGCGTTAAGCAGACAGAAATTTTCCTGCGTTTTCATGCGGCGGCTGAGCAGAATGACCCTGAACTGATTCGGGGTTATATGGCGGACTCTCAGGCCGGCATTATGGCAATGATCAATCAAATGCTCTTATCAATTGTCGAGGACGGTGGTCCACGTCAAATGCTGCCTGTCTGGCATGGTGATAAGGATGGCGGGGTGAATTTTGTTCGATTTGAAAATCCAGAAACCGGTAATAGAGAGCAGGTTTTTGAAATTAAAGAGCACCCATTATTAAAACGATTCCTGGAATTCGTGACGAAAAACAATATGTCGCTCGAGGATATGGGGCTGACTGCTAAAAGTCGCGACGAGGCTGAAATGCTCAAAGGCTATATCGATGTCGAAGCGGATAAGGTTGAAACTCAAAACGAGTTTATACAGTTGCAGCGAGAGAAAACCGATCAGCTTATGCAGTTGATTGCACCGAAACCGGTGAAAGAGATCCCCGGCGAGGTTGAGAAAATTGGCTGAACGTATTTCTAAAACCAAGCGCATCGAAATGCAGAATGTCGCCGAGCGTGAGGTGATGCGTTTTAAGGATGATCATGCGCTCTGGCACAAACATATTCATAACGTTGAGCTGGATGCGGTGCAGGTGCTTAAGGCCGAGGAAATGGATCAGCACCCGAACACGATTGATTTTTCCACCAGGCGCTCAGGCAAGACCGCTAAAAAAGAGCTTTATCTTTTAAAGCATAACGCCACCAATCCCGACCAGGAACTCGGCATAGTGGCGCCGCGTGAGGCGCAGTCGATTGTCAATTTAAACTATCACCTGGACGCGATTCGCCGCTCTGAAATATTGACCGCTTACCTGGCGCATAAGTCAGGACGCACGCAGCTGAGCGACACCCGCTACGAGTTTTGCAATCGCAGCAAGGCGCAGGCCTACGGCATTATGGCGCAGGTCGACGGCGGTGATTTAACCGTGGCCTCGCTCGAGGAAGTTGACGACATGCCAAAAGAGCGGCTGTATTCTCGATTTCTTTTAATGCTCGGCTCAACCCGTCGCCTCGGCGCGGCGAAAGAAAGTAAAAACTCGGCGCAGATTAGAATCACCGGTGTTTTTAAAGGCGCCGATACCCTGACCGATTTAATGGAGACCGGGACTTATCACGCGTTAGCCTGTTTCCGTGGCCAGCGGGCGATCGACGAAATTAAAATGATGATCGACCAGGGTTATTTAAACCGCGATTCTGTTGACCTGGCGAATTATAAATACCCGGTGCCGATCTTAAACTCGGTGAATGCGATTGCGCTGGAGCTGTTAAATAAAAACACGATCACCGATATCGCCGCCGGTTTAAGTGAGGATGAGGTCGCCAGGCAGTTGCTCTGTATTAATACCAGCTCGAAAAACCTGGTCTGGGAAATTTACATGCGCAAAGCGATGCAAATGGCGATAAAGGCCGGCATTGAAATCGTTGAGCCTATACCTGGTCAGCAATATAAAAAGCGCGGCTTAATCTCTTTCGGTTATGACCATTCCGGTCACGGTGAAAACATAGAATCATCACGCTCTGCATTTGTCGCGAGTGAGGAAATTTCTGGTTTTTCCTGTCGTATTTTTGCAAAAACCTGGCCTCCTGGTACTGATGAAAAAATTATTAAAAATGATCTGATCGCTTTCTGGCGATTTTTCAGGCCTGACGTTGCTCATGGTGACGCTTATGGAATCGGACTGTTAACGACGTTAAATGATGATCTTTTTAATGAAGGGCTGACCACTATTAACCGTCACACGATCGGCGACGGGCAGAGCACCGCGACGAACTGGGGGCAATGGGCGTTTGCACCGTTGCGATTTGAGGGCATGGTTAAGCATTCAATGGCGCAGGCCGTGCGCAGTAGTTATCACGATAAAAAAGCCGTGGTGCCTTACCTGGATGATATCGAAGGCGATGATCCTGCAGTGAGTGATATGCGATTACTGGTCAAACAAACTTTAAATATTAAGCCCGAGGCCTCACTGGCTAATTACGCAATTTATAAAATGGCAAATAAAAAAATCGGCGACGATCTGTTTGATGCTGATATGGCTTCACAGTGGGGGTTTGTAACTCGCGGCGCTGATATCGTGCCTGGTGTTGTTGTCACTAGCGCACACTCTCACGCTGAACTTATGCAGCGACCTCTACCGACACCGGTTCCCTATCAAGGATTTATAAAAGGATCGAGGATTTAAAAATGGCTAATTTAGAGACGATTCAGGATCGTTATAAGTCACTAGGCTTACGTTCGACGTTACCTGATACCGCTATTGAACAGGCGCGTCGCGAAGCCGGCTATGTGCAGGCGGGTAATGAAAAAGGCCTGCGAGCAACACCTGAAAATATGGCTGTTTATCAAAACCGTTTTAACTGGGTCGATCCTTCGCTGCGAGCCTCTATCCTCGATATTCGGAAAATGGATCGGATCGACGGTCGAGTGAAAACCCTGCACCGAAAAATGAGCCGGACCGTGGTTAAGGGCGGGCTTAAGCTAGAAAACAATAGCGACAATAAACGCCTGAGCCGATTGTGGAAACGCTATATCACCAGGCTCGGCCTCAATAAACAGGAAAAACTCGAGTCGGATGCCCGGGGCCTAGTAATGGAAGGTAATTTATCTTTGCAGTGGGTGCTCGATAAAGTGTCTCGCAGTGTGGTCGCCGCGATCCGCATGCCGACTGAGACTTTAAATCCTGTTGTTTCAGACAATGGTCAATTTAAAGACCCGACAAAAGCTTTCGAGCAGTTTGATTTATTAACCGGCAAAGTGATCGCGACATTTTCACTGTTTGAAATGACGATCGGCCGACTCACGCCGGATAATTATGACGACCGGGGATCGATGGGCCGGCCATATCTTGACGCGGTGCGTGAGAAATTTAATCAGCTGGTCATGAGTGAGAATGCGCTGGTTTTGCGTCGTCATGCTCGGGCGCCGTTGCGATTGTCGCATTCACTGGAAGGCGCGAGAGATGAGGACCTGGAAAAATATAAAAGTGATGTCGAGCGCGATCAAATGAACGGTAATGTCACCGATTTTTATTCGAACCAAAAAAACACGGTGACACCAATTCAAGGCGATGCAAACCTGGACGATATTGCGGATATTCTGCATATACTCGACGGCTTTTTTGCCGGTGGCCCAGCACCGAAAGGGCTATTCGGTTACACCGATAATTTAAGTCGCGATATTCTGGAAGATCTTAAGCGCGATTATTATGACGAGATCGATGCGCTGCAGGATATCCAGGCGCAGGTTTATGAGACCGGCTTTAAACTGGATTTATTGCTGGCTGGCATTAACCCGGACGGCTTTGATTTTCGCGTTAAATTTGCAGAGCGCCGGATCGATACACCGAATCAGCGGGCCGACCTGGCACTGAAACATAAAGCGTTGGGCGTGGGAGATCGTCAGGCCTGGACAACGGCCGGGCTGGATCCCGAGGCGGTATTAAAAAGCCGAGCTGCACAGATGAAATCTAACGAGCCTTACCCGTCTGATTTATCAATGGAGTTTCCCGAGGAAAGTGCCAATACACCGAAAGTGTCAGTGACACCGGGTAACGGTCGAAAGGGTGAGAGCTCAACGGATATTACAACCCGATCAAATTAATTCAGAGGTTATCATGATTACTGAAAACGAATATCAAGACGCTTTAGAACAAAAGAAAACATCGCAAGAAGTTATTAACCAGTATCACAGAGAAAAGTCAGAAGCCTTTAAGCAGCGACTAAAAGACAACCCGATTTTCACTGATGACGAATTGTTTTATTCGGCCGTTACCTTATGCGAATGCGGACATGGTTTGGCTTATCCTAAAGATTGTGGTCCTGGTCATTATTGGGATTGCTCAGCTGTCTTGAAAGGGATTGCTGACAAGTCTGTTACTCATACTGATCAGTTACCTTTCAGATTCTGGAATATAAAAGGTGAAAGCGAGCATCGCGGGACTACTCGCGGTTTTTTCCGCCCTAAAGATCAGAGTGACGGCTAACTGATGCCTGTCGCTCTCGCCCATAACCCTCGCACCGCGACACTCGCCGCGATTCATCGGGCCAGTGCCTCGGCGCGGTCGAATATGAATCGGTTTGATCGGTCGACGTTGACGCATTTACAGAATATTTATCAGCAAGCGGCCGGCGATATCCAGGCGGCGATCGCCGCCGCGGCTGATGGTGATGGTGTGCTGCGATTAACCGTGCTGAATGATTTACAAAACCAGGTTAACCAGGTGCTCGGTCAGCTGGACCAGTCGAGCCAGCAATTATTAAACGGCGGCTTAAACCGTGCGGCTGAGCTCGGCGTGAATACGTTTGATTCGGTGCTCAATAGCGCGAGCCTGACACGCGCCGGCACCCAGGCGGTTGAGTTTGTGCAAAATTTTGTCGCCGCCGATGGTCTGCAGTTGTCGGATCGTTTCTGGCGGGTGCAAAACCATGCGCAGCAAATTGTCGGTAATGCTATCGAGTCAGCCATTATTCAGGGCCATAGTGCCAGCGAAGCGGTAAATAATTTATTAAACCAGGGCATCGCGGTGCCTGGTGATTTACGCAATAAACTTAATCTTGCAAATGCGGGCAGCGTAAGCCGCGCCAGTTATGCGGCACTGATGACTGGCGAGGGATCGCCGCGATCTAATGCGCTGCGTTTGTTCAGGACCGAATTAAATCGAGCCCATGGCGAGGCTTATATGCTCGCCGGTGGTGAGCATGAGGATTTTGCTGGCTGGAAATTTTTATTAAGCCCGCGTCATCCCGAGGTTGATATTTGTGATATGCATGCGCGGGTGAACCGCTACGGATTGGGTGAGGGTGTTTACCCGAGCCGAAAAGACTGCCCGTGGCCAGCGCACCCGAACACGCTAAGTTATGTCGAGATTGTTTTTAAAGATGAGATCACCGACGACGATCGCGCCGGCAAACAAACGCGAATCGACTGGCTAAATAATCAAATCAGTTTAATCCAGCACGGGGTTTTAAATAGCCGAGGAAAGCAAGGCATGCTACATGCCGGCATACTCAACGAAAACCAGATCGCGACGCCGTGGAACGTTTTGCAAAATCGTTTAATCAACCAGGGCATTGATCCGAGCACACTGGTTATTAAACCGACTAAAGTCAGCGAGTCGGGCTTTGATGTTAGCGAGGTTCGAGACGCGGCTTATCGCCATGTATTAATGCGCGGCACCCGCAAAGGAAACGATATCGAGTACCTGGCCGCGTATGATATGAATACCGGCATTCAGCATTTTACTCACACCTCATTAACTGCTCGATCGGTCAGTTTAAAACCGGATCAATTAAGTTTATTAAGTGACCCGTCGCGACGATTTGAAATTGTGCACAATCATCCCTCGTCGTCATCGTTATCACTGCCTGATTTGCGGTTTACTTCGAGTTTGCCTGGCGTGAAATATATCACCGCCGTCGGTCATAATGGCACTGTATATCGAGCAAGTATTAACAGTGGCATTACACCGGACATGTTTACCGTTGCTCATGATCACGTTAGCGATTTTATTCAGGACAGAATGTGGCCATTAGTTAGATCGAACACCCTGACACCCGATCAAGCGGGCCTGGTACACCAGCACCTTACAAATCTTGCATTTGATCGATTGAATTTTATTGAATATAGCACCACTCATTTAAGTGATGAGCTAATCGATTCAATGGGTGTATTTAATGATGACGTTACTGATTTTTTAACTGACCTTACAAACCACGTAGAGCAGGAATTATTACGATGAATAATGTACCGATAATTATCGATCCGCCAGCCGGCTATCAATACGATAAAAAAACGTGTGAGCAATGGATTGATGAACTCGAAAAAATGGATCAGGAAAACCAAACAGTAAAAGGCGAGCTTACTGTTGCAAAACAGTATCTTGAGACCTTAAAGGTTTAGAAATAATGAAATCACTTAGCGATATTTTAAAAAAGGATATTAGGCTATTTTATCACGGCTCTGATGATGAATCGTTGCCAATACCAATAGTTAAGGCCGACGTTTGCGCTAGTTATTTTGATGATGAAATGGTGATGGTGTCTCACTCTGCCAATACTGCGGGTATTATTTTTCACGGTCATGAGCATGAGTTTGATCATATTGCAATTTGTGGCGGCGGTGTGGCGATGGTTGAAATTGAAGGAGAAGAACCAAAACTACTGGGCAACCTGGGAAGTTGTATTATCCCGGCCGGTAAGAAGCACACCGTTATATCAATCGAGGGCGAGCCTGTCGTTGGTTGTTTCTTTCCAAAGGGGTACGGTTAATGCCTTATGCAAGAGCTTTAGAAACGGTAATCGATGGTTATTTAGATGATAACGGTATCGGTATCGAGCGCGGTGATATTGTCACCGTTTTACCTGCTAGGCAAATTGCGACCAGACAACCAGACGGCTCTTTTATTCCTAAGAATTTACCCGTACCAATGCCGAGAACTGGCTGGATCATTGTTAGAGGTATTCCAGACTCAATCCAGGTTCGTCGTTTTCGTAATTTGTGTTTAAGGGCTGAGGTGACGATTGTTTCTAATCCACCAATCAGGGTTAAGGATCGCCGTTTCGGTATTCGATTCTCTAATTTACCGGTACCACGTAGGAATACATTAATTAATGATCGTTATATTAATTTAGGCTGGGATTTATTTTTAGAATCAATGCGCCATAAAATGCAGGATCGTATCGCAACTCTAGAGGACTTTTAATGGCAACACCGGTCATTAGAAACGTTAATCCAGATTCATCGGGTGGTAATGGTACAACCGGTGAGCTCAGTGGTGTCAATGCGGCGTATGTTTCTCAAGCTTCATTCATAACTAATGAGGCTAAAGATATAACGTTAGGCACGGGTACAGATGAAAAATATATTCTTAATTGTGCTAATGCCGGGACGGGTACGGTCGACACCAGTCGAGCCACTTATGCATCGACAGAATGGACAACCGACGCAGCTAACGACAATATTATTCAAATTATTGGCGAGATAGATCCCCTTCGACTTGATACTGTTAATTATTATTCAATAGATGCTAATGACGATTATGATGGTTCAATTGAAATTGATTGTGATGTTAACGTCGATAAAGTTCAGATTCAGAACGGTAATCTAAATGACTGCATAGGTATTAACTATGAAGGCTCAACATCATTAACCTCTCACATAACGAATTGTATTATCGAGGGGATGGTTGGAAATGCTATTAGTATTGGAAATGGCCAGCCTGCAACATCTAATATCTATATACAAAATAATGTACTTGCCAATTCTGGAAATTACGGATTGTTAATAAATGATCCAAATTTGTATGTCACGAATAATACTATCACCGGCAACGTTGTCGGGGTGTATGGGTATGCTTATATCGGTGGTGCAGCGACGGCTTATTTTGCCAATAATCTAGCGGTGAATAATACAACTGATTTCGGTCACCCATCATGGCATACAGGCCGAATCATTCACGACTTTAATGCTGATTCTGATAACACGCTTAACAGTAATGAGACTAATGGTGTGCAAGCCGCCACAGTTACTTTCGTTAGTGCAACAGACTGGCATATTGATTCAACGGGTGAGAGCGAGCTGGTCGATGCTGGCGCAGGACCGACTAATTCCACGTTTGGAAGTTATGTTTTAGCGGCGGACCCAGATGGCGATGCAAGATCGGGGCTTACTTGCGATATTGGTGCCGATGAAATCGGGGCTACTGGAATTCCTGTTGGCCGTTCAATTGTCAGCACGTTTGATGTTGATCAGTCTGTAAGTAACTTTTTTTCTAGTCAGGTTTCAGTTTCATCGATAATAAATAAAACTGATTCTGTTCAGTTTGAATTATTATCCGAGGTAATGGCAGGCCGATCTAGTTCGATCAATATTGATAAGAATATTAATTCGTCATTCAGCGCGGTCATTGAACAGCTGTCACCGGTTAACCAGGTGCAGAGTGCTGAGTTTGAGTCGTTGCAAGCTGTTGCCGCTAATAACACTGCTATTTACTCAGTCGAGTCGAGCCTGGTCGCAGTGTCAAATTCTGTGAGCTCAATTTTAGAGATCTTACAGGGGGTTGATGTTGATCGATCGGCGCCGGTGTCGGTACTGCAGGGATTATCAAAAACGGCTGACGGTTTGCTTGAGACCTCGAGTTTATTGGTGGTTTCTGGTCCTGCAGCGCTGGAAATATTGCAGTCGACAGATAATAACTACCAGGTTAATTATGAGGCGCTAAAACTGATCGAGTCGGTGAGCTCGGTGTCGTTCGAATATTTTGGTGTGAGCTCGTTGCCGAATTATGAATACTTTGAAATGCACCTGAATGATATTGTCCAGGTCGATGCAAAACTGACGGACTCGGTAATTATTTATCATTAGCCCCCATTTTGTCGCAGTTTTTTTTATAACCTGAACATATTGGAAAACAGCACACGGGAAAAACATGAGTATTTTACAGAGTGAGCTTAAAAAATACGGATCAGCGAGCCGGCCTGAGGATGATGTTTCGGCCGCTGGCGGGGCGCGTGATGCTAACTGCGTCCTGGATATGACGCAAATCGCGGCGAATGATGTGATTCGCGTGGTGTCTGATAATGTCGGTGACACGACGCAAACCGTCACGATCACCGGTCGAAACGTCGCCGGCGAAATCGTTACCGATGTAATTGCCCTGACAGGTACTACAGCGGCGGCGGGAGCGGTGACCTTTGAGCGTGTGATTAAAGCGGTTTTATCAGCCGTTGCCGCCGGTAATGTTACGGTCGAGCGAAACACCGGCCCGAATGATGATGTCGTGATTATCCCGATCGGCATGACTAATGCCTCATCATTATTTATTGGCGCCGCTAGTGAAGCTGCTCAAACTATTCGATATGAAAAAGAGTTTTTCCGTAATGAGTCAGCCGAGTCTTTAACGTTAAATGATGCCATCGTGACGCTGACCGCGGATCCGTCTGCGTCGATTCGGATCGGCCTGGCTGCAACTAAAGACGATACTGTATCGGTGGCCGATCGTAAAACGGCACCGGGCGGCGTGACCTTTGTCGATGATAGTGTCGAGGTCAATGTACCGGGTGGCACTCTCGCAGTAAACGAGGCGATCGGTGTCTGGATCGAATTAACTCGCGGTGCTGGCGCGGCGTCGATTAAATCGAGTTACACAACCGAGCTTAAGGGAACGACCGTATGAATTTAAAATATAGTTGCCGTGGTAAAAATAACGGCGTTTATAATAAAGAAACCGCCCCGAGCCCGGACCTGGTTGGCAAAACCCGGCGCACTGGTTGCGGTTATGTGCTCAATAATCTCATTGATGAATTACCAGAAGATGGCAAACAGCACGAAATTGAATGCCCTAAATGCGGTAATGTCAGTGAAGTTACAAAAACAAAACCTGAACAGGAATAATTCGTTTTGTCGTCTCTTGTTGCTGGTGAAAAAGGCAAAACTCTGCGTGTCAATGCCGCTTATGATCTGAGCGCCGCAACGGCTTTTTCTTTACAGATAACCGATCCCGATGGTGGTGTGACTGTTGTTAATAGCGGAATTTCTGTCGGTAACGTTGCAGTCGAGGATCCCGATCACCCGCTGGTCGCTTTCGAATATATTGAATATATAACCGATGGTACCGAGTTTTCTGTCGAGGGTGAATACCTGTTAAAACTGAGCGGCGATTTCGGTGCCGATAAAACCCTGAAATCTGTCGACGTTTCCCGATATGTTTATGCATAACTAAGCTTTAAGAGCTTGGCCCCCATTTTGTCGCTATTTTTTTTATAACCTGAACACACTGAAAAAGGTCAGCTTAGGCTGATACGGAGTTTAGGTTTTGAAAAAAATAGCGCGTGTCTTTTCCCTGGAAGCTGGAGAGCACCAGGACATTCGACGACTGGTTTGTGATCGCGTGGATGCGAGATCACTGGCGGAAAATAAATCGGTTACTTTAACCGTGACTCGTACCGGTAAATTTTACGACCCGCGTTATGGTGAGTTTGAGATCACCAAAGACATGCTTTTAAGCATGGTGACGAATTTTGATTCTAATGTGTACGGCCAGCGGATCGTGCTGGATGTGTCTCACAAACCCGCTAACGGTGCCGCCGGTTTTATTAAGCGCCTGTTTGTCGAACGTGGTCACAAGCTGAGGGCTGAGGTCGAGTTGACCGAGTACGGCACGGATGCAATCAAAAAGAAAGGCTTTATTTATGTGTCGGCCGAATTCAATGAGAATTTTGTCGATAATGAAAAACGCCTGTCACATGGCCCGACCTTACTCGGTGCCGGTCTCACGCCCCGACCTGTTATCAAACACCTGGACCCGATTCAACTTTCCGAATATCACGACGACGACCCGCCGGTCTATATCAGCGGTAAGGTCGCTCGTTTATTGTCAGAGGACATGAAAACAATGGACAAATTACTCGCCGAATTAAAGAAAAAACTATTATCGCTGACACTGGCCGAAAAACTGGTGATTCAGCTTTGTGACTCGTTCAAACAAGTCGCGACCGACCTGGCAACTGATGATATGCGCCGCTCTTTAATGGAGGGTTATATCGAACAGGGTGAGGCCCTGGTGAAACAGCTGGCAGAGGCTGGTGCAAATTCTACGATTCAATTATCCGTGAGTGCGCCGGGTGGTATCGATGAGGATGGCTTGAATAAAATTCTGGCTGAACGGGAAGCGGCTGAAAAAGAAGCGGCGAAAAAGCTGGCGGACAGTCGTGATGCGAAATTAAAAATCTTCAATGACGCGATTGATAATGCCGAATCTCTTAAAACATTAAGTGAGCAGGAAATTAGCGATCTTAAACAGGCTGCAGACCTGATCACCGCTGATATGAGCGATGCGCAGGTGACCAAGCTGGCCGAGAATCAGATCGTTATCGGCAACCGCCTCTCGGCAACTAAACAGCTTTCTGGTTTAGGTTTTAATGCGCCAGGCGGCTCGGTTCAGGTTTCTGTCGATGAAACCAATAACGTTAAATCGTTACAAGAGCATATCCTGACGGGTTTACGAGGTACCAGTCAGCACACTAACGGCAAATTAAAACTGTCTGAAAAAAGCTCAGCATTTGTTGATAGTGTGCTGGCCAATTTCGACGCGATTCACATGCCAAAATTACTGGCCGAGTCTAAAGCGCTGGCCGGTGGCACCACAGGGATCGGCGATTCGAGTTTGCCTGTCGGTTTTCAGCGCACGGTAATTCGCGAGGCGCTGTCTGATTTGCGTGTACTGGAACTGGTGCAAACGTTAACTGATCCCGGTGCGACAGCGACCACACAGATCCCGTATGAGACGCGAGATATTTCGTCGATCCAGAATGATGGCGTCGTGTTTGAGGGCCAGGGCATTCACCGCGGTAGCATTAAGCAGGAAATGGATCTTGCTTATATCAAGCCGATGAAAATTGCGTTTTTGATTTCCGAGGAAGTCATGCATTTTAGTGCGGCCTCAGGTATCGACTGGAATGCATACTCTCGCAACGTTGAATCGAATGCTCGCTTTATTCGTGAGCTGATTGTGCGCCGAATTTGTAATGAAATGCAGCGCATGGCGGACTCGTTTGGTGCGTTGACTGTAACGGCTGAGGACATGAAACCACAGCTAGACGGTACTACGGTTAGCGTTTATAAAACGGCGTCTTTCCCTATTGTGCGTCCTCACCAGGAAAAAGACCTTAAAGGCACGAATATCGGCTCGGTGAGTAACCCGATCACGGTTCAGATCGATGGTGCAGCGATCGGGGAATACGATGGCACCGGCACGCAATCAGCCGGTACTTATTACCGCGTGACGAATTACAACCTCGGTTATGTGCAGTTTGTTGATCAAACAGGCTCGCCGGTGACGCCAGCCGACGGCGTAGGTGCAACCGATATCAGTTACGACTACGCGTCTAACGTGGCGCACTTTGACCTCGATATCGGTTCAACCGAACTCGGTGTGCACCTCAATGGTTTATTGCGTGCAATCGGTGCGCGTAAAGCCTTAATGCAAGGCGATCGTTTTGTTTCACCTGATTATTTGCTGATGAGCCCGGTCTTAAATGATACCTGCACAAATGCAAATAATTTTGAAGCTGATTCTAAACGTAACGGCTCTGACACGTCGAACACTGGTGATCTTGAAACGGTCAAAGGTGTTTCGTCATTTAGTACGAACGCGCCCTCGGTCGACCTGGGTGATGAGCGTATCTTGATGGGCCAGGCTGGCACCTGTGCTTATACGATTGCAAAACCGTTTATGACGAAAGAGCCTTTCGAGGCTGTTGATGGAAGCGGTAACCCGACCGGTCAGCTGCAGGCCTACGGTACTGAGTTTAGTGCGATTAAAGTGCCGAGCGCACTGGCTGATCGCATGACCTCGGTGATCGTTTACAGCTTTACTAATCGCTAACTGAGTTAATTGTGGTCCCGCCCCCGGGAAACCGGGGGCATTTTAAACACCTAACTATAAAGCGAGAAAAATAATGTCGAAAAAAATTCCATTTACCAACAAATCTAAAAACGTGGCGCATTGTGGTCCGAAAACAATTGCACCTGGCGAGACTCGTATGATCGACGAGCGTGATCACCCTGACTATTTTAAGTTAAAAAAGAATAACGGCGGCGCTACTGATAATGCCGTGATCGTCCTGGTTGATGTAATAAAAATGAATGTTAAAGACATTCAGAAAATGATCAGCGGTTTTAGTACTGATGACCTTAACGAACTTAAATCGATGGAAATGAGCGGTAAGAATCGTGAAAGCCTGGTTAAGTCGTTTAACGATGAACTGATTAAACGCGCTGCTGATGACATCGAAAAAACCGACCTGGATTCGTTTGCCGTGTCATTATTTGATAAGTCGATCGAGGAGCTGGGTGAGCTGGCTGTCGTGCACATGAATGACGCCGGCGCTAGTGCTGCGATCGAAAAGGAAATCGATGATCGTAACCAAGCATTAAAAGCGTTTGCTCAATCGCTGTCTGATTTTCCTGATGAAACACTGAAGGCGTTTCTCGATCAGTACGCTGATCAACCGGCCTATGTCGATGCCATCAATGCAGTTATCAAAGAACGTGATTCAATAGAATAATCGAGATTGATGTTTGCAAAGTTAAAAAAACCGGCCTCGATTTCGATGCCGGTTTTTTCGGAAAGAATTTAACTCTGGTGAATTATGACTAACTCGGTTGAGGTCATTAATCAAAAAGTTGACGATATAAAAGACGATGTTATCGAGTTAAAAGGTGATGTTAAATCAGTTGCCAGTTCACTCATTGAGCTAGTTAAGATTGACGGCAATATTAAAAAACTCGAATCGCATGTATCTGCTCATGAACGTCGATTAAATGACCATGAGAAACAAATTCGAATAATGCGTACCGGACAATCAAGCGCTGATACAAAATTAAGTCTTGGTAGCAAAATTCTATATGTTGTTTTCTCTGCTGGCCTATCTGTCATAACTGGCGTTATTGTTTTTGTGGTGACGCACTAATGGCCGGGTCGATGAGCAAAGCGGATTTATCACACGATTTAAAATCGATGCTGGGTAAATCTGTCGAACATTTTAAAAAGGACGGGCTTAACGACTTTATTCGTTTATTGAATATGGCGGCGAGAGCTTTGAGCCGCGACAAACCTCTGCAAAAAAGCGACACGCTGTCATTAATAGCTGGTCAGTTTGATTACGAAATACCAGCGGACCTGGTTAAACCGATGTATTCGGATTGGGGTAAACAAGAAACTAAAACTCGCCTGCCATGGAACAGTAATTATCCTGATCGATTACCGACGCTTAAATTAATTATTGTACCAGCGGGTAAAAAGTTGCGTTTAACCCCGGCACCGACAGCGGCACAGATTGCCGATTTAGGTGCTGAGTATATTTATTACTATTCGGCAAAACATGAGATCAATTCTCAGGCGGCATTAACCACGGTCGACGATAGTGATCGCGATTTGTTATTACTGCGAGCGCTGGCGTTTGCGATGACTGATCTCGCAGCGTCCTCGTCATCGTTGCCGGTTCAGCTAGGTCCGAGCAAATATTCGTCGACGCCTAAAAACGGTACACCGTCGGCACTGGCCGAAAGTTTTTTAAAGCAATATGAGGCCATGTTATGACCTCGCTCGCGTTAATCGTTGATCCTGGTTCGTTGCCGTTTACGCTGGCAAAGGCCGGGCCTGTTTTTAGAAAACACGTCGGACCACCTGTTCACCGCACTTTATTGCAGATGGGGCGCACGGCAAAACGTAAAGCACCAAAAGCGACAAGCCAGTTAACGCAGTCGATTTATGAACAAATGTCACTCGATGGATTGAGCGGCGTGGTGGCCCCGGGCGTGAATTACGCGCAGGCCGCTGAGGATGGTACCGGGCGCTATGGTCCTTCTCAAACACCGTCGGGAAAAATGCCACCAGTCGAAAGCATTGAGGACTGGATTCGGGTGCGAAACATTACCCCGGACGAACCCTGGATGGATGAGCGTGACCTGGCGTTCGTAATTGCCAGATCGATCGCGGTGCGCGGTACGCCATCACAACCGTATTTAAAGCCGGCATTTGAAACAGAAAAAGCCGCCGGTCAGCGTCGTATTTTCCGCGGTATTAAACGTGGTATTCGAGAGCTCGAATCATGATTACCCCGGCGATTGGTCGAATGGATGATCGAATGGATGCGATCTTTTTGGCGATGGAAGATAGCCAGGATTTAAGCGGTTATGTTTTACAGCGCAGCCGAATGCAGCACCACTCGCAACATGAAACCGCTGATTTAAAGAAAGGGGTTTTAATGCTGGTGAGTAATGGCGAGGGGCAATATTCGAAAAACCCCGGCATGATTGCAAAAAACGGCTTACATGAATTTATTTTAATCGGTCATTTAAAAGTCGATGACCAGGCAAAACCGGCTGAGGTGGAAGCGGCTGAGCTGGACATGGCAGAAAATGTAAAAAGTTTTATTCGTTCAGGTGTTAAAGGAATGGAGCTGTACCTGGACGATATACAAAATTCCTGGCAACAGGAATTCCCCTACGGGTGGATTATTGTGAGATTAACGGCCGGTTCCCCTGGTCAGACAATTAACTGAGGATTTAACAAATGGAAAATTATGACTCTAAGTATTTTTCAGGACAGGGGCCTGTTTATGTTGCGCCTCGTGATGTAAACGGTAAACCTGCTGGACTGAAATTTATCGGTGATTTGGATTCGGCTGAAATTACGCCGAACGTTGAAAAGAGCACCACACTGGAAAACGTGACAGGATCTCGAGGTGTTGGTTCCTCGTTTATTAAGCGCTCGGGATTTAACTTAAATCTCGTTATGCGATCAATTAAACCTCAGCACCTTGCTCGCGCTTTGCATGGTTCGGTAACGACTAAAATTGCCGGCTCTGCGACCGATGAAGCTCACACGGCTTATCATGACGCGATGATTTCTTTAGATCATACAAAAGTGAGCGCGGTGGTGGTGACCGGATCCGGCGGTACCCCGACACACGTCGAAAACACCGATTACATTGTGCATGCTGACCAGGGCATGATCGAGATATTAAGCACCGGCGGTATCACCGATGCCTCTGCGATTGAAATCGATTACAGTTTCGCTGCTCAACATCACATTAAGATCGATCCTAATAATGATGAGGTTTATATCGTATTCGGCGGTATGAATAATGCCGATAACGATAAGCAAACTCGCTGCGAGCTCTACAAAGTGAAACTTGATCCGTCAGCGCTGAGCATGATCACCGAAGATACGGCGAATATGCCGATTTCTGGTGAGCTACTGGTGGACTCGCTACGACCTGTAGGCGACCAGTTTTATTCCTGGAAAACCGAAGATTAAAAACGGTTACCTGGTTAATTAACGTTAACCAGGTGTTTTTTTATCGCATTGAATAGGTGACTTATGTCAGAAGATAAACAAGCAACAACAAAACCGAGTCTCGTGAATGTGGAATTAAAAACCGTTCACACTCACAAACGACAAGAGCTTGAGGCCGGCGCGGTGATCAGTGTTCGAGCTGACCAGGCTGAGCGTATGGAAAAAAATAATATTGCTGTTAAAACGTCTAAGCCGGTGACGCATGAGCTCAACTGATAACAAATCAGCGGATGAGTTAAGCACAATATTCAAGGAAAAGAAATTAAAAATCGGTAGTCGTGATATCACCATCACCGAATTCAGTTTTTTAAAAGGCCTGCAGGTTGCAAAACTGGCCCAGCCGTTGATCGATGATTTATCGAAGGCGTTACGCGATAGCGGTAACGGAGATATCGGTATATCCATTCTTGAGCAGGTATTTTTCGATCACTTCACGTTATTTCGTCAGTTGATTGTCGAGTCGAGTGATATCGATGACCTGGCGTTTTTTGATCAGCTCAAAGATAACGAAGGCCAGCTATTGCTTATGACTTTCTGGACGGTAAACAGCGGTTTTTTTCTCTCCAGGCTGCAACGTCGCAGCCTGGAAATGAGCCGGATCGCCGAGGAAATGGGTGTCGACCAGGAATAACGATCGGCGAAATTGTTTCGACGCTGATCGGCCACGGCCATCGGCTAACGGATATTAAGCAATATAGCGAGCGTGAGCTGAAAATGTATTTTAACTATGCGATTAAATCTAATAATCGTGATCGAGCCGATCGACTCGATGATTTTAGTATCGTGATGACCGGTAAAACCTGCGCAGCGAGCAAGTCCTTAAGACAATGAAACAAAGCGATAAAGACTTTTTAATTCGAGTAAAAGCGGATATTACCGAGGCTGTCGGTGATTTAAAAAAAGTCTCTACGGAAATGAAAAAATCAGGCGACCAGGGCAAGCGATCGTCTAAAGGTATTGATCAGATGAGCGGATCAATGCGAACACTTATCACTGTTGCTAAGGTTTATATTGCGTTAAAGCTGGCGCAGTCTGTTGTTCGTCAGGCCGATGCGTTTAATGTGTTACAAACCAGAATTAAAACAGCAACCAAGGCCACCGGCGATTATGTGGCCATATCTAAACAATTAAATGATATTTCACGCGATAACGGTACAGCACTGGAAACTAGCGTTGCTTTGTTTCAGTCAATTGCTCGCGCCGCACCTGAGCTCAATGCGTCAAACCAAGAAATATTAAGCCTGGTTAATTCCGTGCAACAATTAGGTATTGTTTCCGGTGCCAGCAAAGCTAATTTGCAGGCCGGTTTATTGCAGTTTTCTCAGGGTTTATCATCGGGCGTTTTCAGAGCCGAGGAATTTAATTCGCTGCTAGAGAATATTCCCGAGGTGGCAAACCGGATCGCCGAGGGCATGGGTAAAACTGTCGGCCAGTTACGCCAGGCGGTGATCGATGGCGAAGTGTTATCAAAGGATGTTTTTGATTCGCTGCTAAAACAGGCTGGCGATATCAATGATGAGTTTAAGTCTATTCCCGACAGTGTTGAGCGCTCAGAGACTCGTTTTGTTAATTCATGGAGCCGCATGCTATCCGCTGTAGATGAGAAACTCCACCTCACCGACTTTTACCGATACTTGGTTAATAATCAGGCGGCATTAAATAATGCAGTTGCTGACTTTTTTAGTGAGGCAGACGCTTCTTCCTTTAGTCGAGAAATTGATGACGCTATTTTTCATATTTCTGATTTAGTGCAGAAAATGGGCGAGCTAAAATCACTAGATATAAAAAATGCTTTTGATTTAATTGCGCAGAATATTGAAGCCGCTCAATCGAAAATGGAAGAAATTTATAACACGACCCCGGATGTTATTGAGAGTAAAGAAGAACTTGAACGGCTTGATAATCTTTCGCAACAGATTGATGAGCTTAAAAAACAACGACAAATATTAATCGATGCTTTAAAAAATATCAGTGAAGATGATAAGCAAATTGATATTAAACCAGACAAAGCAATTACAGCAATCAATAAAATTATTGATGCTCTGCAGGCACAGCTCGATACATTTGGCCTGACTAATGAAGAAATGGCTATTTATCAACTGCATTTACAGGGCGCTAGTGTTGATGAATTGTCGTTGGCCGCTGCCATGGTCCGACGTATTCAAGCAATGCAAGATTCACAACGCACCCAGGAAGAAGGCAAGAAAGTTTTTGAGGAAACCCGTACCGAAGCGGAGAAGCTATCGCAGGAAATGGACCGGCTTGGCGAATTATTTAGACGAGGTGCGATTGACTGGGATACCTATAACCGGGCGGTTAGTGCGCTTGAAAGTGACCTCGAGGATCTAGCGGCAAGTGATGTTTGGGATGATCTCAGCGAAGCGGTCGACGGCTGGGGTCGAGAAACCGCGGGCGCCCTGGCTGATATGACACAGACAGGCGAGGATCTTTGGCGGGAGCTGGCCGAGTCAATCATTAACCAGATTTTAAGAATTCTTTTTTATCAAAGCCTGATACAGCCATTAATGGGCTCATTAGGAATAGGTGGCTCGGGCGGCGCCGGTGGCACCGGTAATGTCGGTTTTGGTTCGGGTTATGTGCCGACAAATCATAGCGGCGGCATGGCAGGTAAAGGCGGATCTAGTCGATTGATGCCGCTATCGGGTTTTATTGGTGCGCCACGTTTTCACGGTGGCCGGATCCCCGGCCTTCGATCGAATGAGATTCCGGCAATTCTCGAGGACGATGAGGAAGTGCTTACCAGTAACGACCCTCGTCATATAAACAACCTTCGAAACACGCCGCAAAATATAAAGGTAGAAGTAACTAACAAAGGCGGGAATAAACAGGCGGCTGATGTCAGTGTTAACCACCAGGGCAAGGATCTTGTCGTAGGATTGATTCTGGATGATGTTCAAACAGGCGGTCCAGTTTCCCGGAGTTTTCAAAAAATATTTAACTTAAATAGGTCGGGTCGCTAATGCCTTTTCCTAACCATAAAGCGTTAGAGTTTGACGACCTGCAAAATCAGGTCGACCCGGGAGTATTGCGGACGGAAATGGAATCGGGTTTTTCAAAACAAGCCCGGCTTTATTCTCAGCCTGTTTTTATACGTTCGTTTACTTATGTATTTACCGCTGTGCAATACGATGCGTTTAGAACCTGGTGGAAAGATGATATCGGTCTCGGATCTGGCTGGTTTGACTGGATTGATCCTGTCGATGGTGTAACTAAAAATGTAATGATGATTAACGGTTTATTTTCTGCCCTGCCTGTAAATTTAGGTGATGGCTCGGAACCTGATTGGCGCGTTAATTTTCAGTTAGAGGTTAGAGACATTTAATGGCCAGAAATTACTCACAGAAAAGACTGCTCGAGGTTAACAGGAGCGGCTCAGGTGACTACCCGGTTATTTTGTTAGAGATCAGTCACTCTGGTTTAGCTGCGCCTGCGCGTGTAGTGCGTGACAATGTTGAGCTGGTGAGCAACGGCGAAACATTTATTGCCATGGCATTTGAGATACGTTTGCCAAGTGATCCACAAGGCGGTTTGCCTCGAGCTGTGATTACTATTGATAACGTTGGTCGTGAGTTAATGGACTGGCTCGAGGCCTCTGGCGGTGGTCAGGGTGCAACCTGTCGGATTATGGAAGTATTGAGATCAGAACCTGATGTTATTGAGTGGGAGGCGACCATGGATTTAAGCGGAGTAACCGCTGACCCGATGGTGATAACAGGGCAACTGAGTTATGACGATATTTTAAATAGACCGGCTGTTTTAAAAAAACATACACCAGAAAATTCGCCGGGGTTATTTTAATGCATTGGGCTGAGCATTACGTCGGCCTTCCTTATAGTGATGCCGATTGCGCAGAGTTGGCAGCCAAGGTACAGCGAGAAATTTTTAACAAGGTGATACCGATGCCGTCAGATCGTGCCGAGAACGTGCACGGTTTGAGTCATCAAATTGTTAAATATCAGCCGGATATTGCCGTTCAAATTGATAAACCTGAGGAAGGCTGTGCGGTGTTGATGGTAGGACGGGGGAGATTAAATCATGTTGGTATTTTCTGCAGTATTAATAATAGCGACTATGTGTTGCATGCTATGCGGTCGGTAAAACAGACGGTATTACATCGGCTTTCTGAGTTACCAAACCAGGGGTTTTCTGTTGAGGGTTTTTATCAGTGGATTTAGTACCAGTACAAAATAAGCCATGTGCCGACCTGGTATATCTGCCTCACCCACTAACGGGAAAATGCCGCGAATTTCATCGAACCGTTATTGTTCCGGGTGAAACGCTGTCTGATTATATTTCTCGACAATCAGTTATCAATGTTGATGAACCGGTGATTTTCGTTAATGGCGACCTGGTGTTTTCTGATCAGTGGGAAAAGGTGCTTTTACATGACGGCGATTTAATAACTGTTAGGCCTCGGTTACAAGGTGGTGATATGTCATCCGATCAGGCAAAAGTCGTTCGAACCGTACTAACAATCGCGATTTTAATTTATACCAATGGCATGGGTGCCGAGGGTGCACTTTTAGCGGTAGCGGGCATTGCTGTTATTAATGAATTAGTGCCGTTTCCAGAACCAGAAGAAGAAGAAACAAACCCGAATTATTCAGTAGGTAAACCGGGTAACCGTGCACGACCTTTTTCACCCATGCTGTTAACTATGGGTGTTCACCGTGTTTATCCCGATTTAGGCTCAGCGACCTATACAGAATTTTATGGTGACGACCAGTATCTTAATTCAGTTTTCCATTTTGGAATCGGCGACCTGATTTTGTCTGATTTTAAAATAGGCGATACGCTGTTAACTGATTTTGATGATTACGAAATTGAGGAATCAGGCGCCGATGGGAAGCTGACTCTATTCCCCGCTAATGTAGATACACAGGCAGGCGGTACGCTAGATAATGCGGCGGGTTGGATTACACGCACCAGCTCACTCGATGCGACTGCCCTGGTATTTGATTTAACAGGTTACCTTTATCAAAGTGATGAGGGGGTACTGATTGAACACCAGGCAACCATTCAGATTCAGTATCGCGAAGTCGGTTCGATTCCGTGGCTCACCTTTGGTGAGTCGGTTGATGGTCAATATATTTTAAAGCATTCCAGCCGGGAGCTTATGCGATGGTCAAGGCGTCAGGTTGTGACTCAGGGTCAGTATGAAATTAGAGCTCAACGAGTTAGTGCTGATGATACTAACTCAGCTAAAGTTTCTAATTTGCTATGGAGTCAATTAAAAACTTTTCAGCCAGATATTAAAGACTATAGCGGACAAAAAAGAGTTGCTTTGCGCGTTAAAGCCGGCGGTCAGTTTAACGGTCAGATTGGTTTTTTTAATGCCATGGTATCGGCTCAAGTCCCGGTTTTTTCAGACCCTGACTGGATAACACAGGACTCGACTAATCCGGGTTTTATATTGTTAGCGCTGACCCGTGGAATTTTTATTAATGGCAACCTGGCAGCGGGCGCGGGTTTGCCTGACAATAAAATTGATATTGAAGGGTTAAAAAACTTTGCCAGTTGGTGCGATAGTGCAAATTTGTCGTGCTCGTTAATTTTCGACCAGAAATTAAATTGCCTGGATATGTTAAACACTGTCGCACGTTGCGGCCGGGGCTCAATTACCTGGTGTAATGGGATTCTCGGCGTGGTTTGGGATGCCCCGAGTTTGCCGGTAACAACAATTTTCGGGATGAGCAATATTCGTAGAAATACGTTTAAAGTGAATTATAGTACCGGACCGGTGCCTGATAATGTTGCTTTGTCTTTTATTAACCCTGATACCGGCTACCAGGAAGATGAGGTAAAAGTATCTGTTTCAAATGGCTCGGGAGATGGTCGAGAATTATCGGTAAAATTAAAGGGCTGTACGTCAGCAATTCAGGCCGGTAGAGAAGCTAATTTACTTGCAGCGAGTTTTCAATATCGTCGCCGGCAAATTGTTTTCGAGAGCGATATGGAGGGCGCCGTCGTTCAGCGTGGCGATGTCGTTCAGCTATCCCACGACCTGACGAACTGGGATGATTCAGGGCGTTTAAAATCAGGTAGTAATACTGTTTTTGTGCTTGATCATAAGGTCGAGTTTAAGTCTGGTTACCAGCATTATTTCGGGTTGCGATATCCTGACGGCCGTCATGATATTTATGATGTTAATTTTTTCAGTGGATCTACCGATACCATTACTCTCAGTACACCCATTATTAAAAGCGAGTGGCTGTCATCAATGGCCGTGGTTTCTGGTGATGAAATTGAACCAACTGTTTTTAACGGATTGTATTTCACCGCGCAAAATTCAGGTACTACAGGTATCACCGAGCCTGTCTGGCCAACATCACTCGGCGAGTCGGTCGTAGATAATAACGTGACCTGGACAGCTAGTGGCGAGGCGCGTGAGTTTATCCCGGATGATGACCTGGATTCTGATGGGCCTGTCGATTATATCTGGTTTTTTGGCGCCTCTAACTCACCAGGCAAACGTGCAAAGGTGATCGATATCTTGCCGGTAAGTGACCACAGTTTGAAATTGACATTGATTGACGATGAGCCTGGTTATTATTCAACGGAATATAATGATTATGCACATACGATCGTTAATAACCCGGACCTCGCACCAAGGATTACCGATTTTGATATTAAAGATACGTTATCAAAAGCGGGAGCTGGACATGGTTTAGTGATCGCGATGAGCTGGGAAACGTCAGGTGATTACGGTGGCGCCATTGTTAGGGCCGCACCCGATGGTGAAGATTTAAAAATAATTAATAGTACTAATAATCGTTCAATACAGTTTCCGTGGCCGGCGACAATAGGAACACTCGTCGTCGAAGTTGTCTTAATGGACAAGCTTGGTATTCCGAATATCTCTAGCAAAATAACTCACTCTCATGAGATTGTCGGTGCTAATTTACCGATTTCTGACGTTACCGGCTTTTCATCTACGTTAAACGATTTTGAGATTGTTTTGAGCTGGAACGAACTGCCCGACGCGCATTTATATGATTACGAAATCAGAATGACAACCGGGCTCATCGTGCCGACCGTTGCCGATTGGGATACAGCAACACCAGTCACTCGTTTAATGGGAGTGACGCACAATGTACCGATTAAATCAGCTGACACCTATCATTTTATGATTCGCGCTCGAGATACTGACCGACGCCAGTTATCTGCTGATATCGCGTTGACTACTTTAGTGATTAATCCACCCAGTCAGCCAAATGTTTCCTCGATCATCGAGGGGGAAAATGTAATTTTATCCTGGTCGGCAAGCTCGGGAGATTTTGCGTTGTCTGGCTATAAGGTTTATTACGGCGATGTATTTGGTAGTGCTATTCAAATTACTGAGATTGATGCAACCAGACACACTTTAAAGGCGAACTGGACGGATAACCGTCGTTTCTGGATTGAGCCGGTTGATGTGGCTGGCAATGCCGGCACCGCGGGCTCGGTTGATGTCACTATTAACCAGGGTACATTAACAAACCTGACGGCACAGGTTATCGATAACAATGTGCTTTTAAAGTGGACCAGCTCACCGGGTACTTTGCCGATTGTTGAATTTGAGTTTAGAAAGGGTGATCTGTTTGCTAGTGCTGAAACGCTCGGCGTTTTGAAAGGCACTTTTTTCAGTCACTTCGAGGATCAGTCTGGTCAGTATCGTTATTGGCTGGTGCCGATCGATAGTGCTGGCAATTATGGCACCGAGCAATCGGTGCTCGCGAATGTTGATGAGCCGCCCGATTTTATTTTGCACCAGGAATGGATAAGTGATTTTTCTGGCACGAAAACTAATATTTTTCAGATGCAAAACGGCTTACTCATTTTACCGGTTAACACGACTGAAACATTCGCGCAGCACTTTACAAATAACGCCTGGACCACACCGCAAAATCAAATTGATGCGGGTTACCCGTTTTACCTGGAACCCTCTACAAACTCAGCTGTTTATGAGCAAGAATATGACTATGGTACTGATCTCAGTGGTACTTTGATTACATTGTTACTCGATAGCACCGTGCTCGATGGTAGCGTGACAGTAACGCCACAAATATCGGTTAAGCAATTAGCCGGAGACGCCTGGACGGATTACCCTGGTGTCTGGCAGCAATACGCGCTTAATTTTCGCTATGTAAAAATCAGGTTGGATTTTGCGGCTGCTGGTGGTGATGACCAGTTGCAGATTAATGCGATTAAAACTCGGCTCGCGGTTAAGCAAAAAACCGACGCCGGATCTGGCACCGCGATCTCGACCGATAGTGGCGGCACCTTGGTTAGCTTTAATAAAGCCTTTCTTGATGTGCAATCTATAATCGTCACACCAAAAGGCACCACGGCTCGCACCGGTATTTATGATTTTACTGATACGCCGAACCCGACTGATTTTAGAGTTTATTTGTTTGATCAAAACGGCACCCGGGTAAGTGGTGATTTTTCCTGGTCCGCGGAGGGCTTTTAATTATGGCAGATTTTAATAATCCACTCGTTAATCAACAATACGCGTCGCTATTGGCCAGTATTGTCGAGAACAATCAATCGGCGATCAAGTTTCTTGACGGCGTTACGCCGTTAACTAATTTACCGACTGGCGCAAAGCGATGGAATGTAACAAATAACCGTTTTGAAAACTGGAACGGTACAGCCTGGGATGCATTAGCAACATTGTTCGAAATGAAAGTGCGCAATGCGGACCAGTTAAACGGACAGACAGAAGCTTTTTATCGCAATGCAAATAATTTAAACGCTGGCTCGTTGCCGGCGGCTCGGTTTGGTGATAGCTCACACGGTAGTCGAGCCGGTGGCACCTTGCATGCTCTAGCAACCACTCTCGCTCACGGTTTTATGAGCAGCTCAGATAAATCGAAACTTAATGGTATAGAGGCAGGCGCTACGGGCGACCAATCGGCGGCGGAAATATTAACGTTATTACTAACGGCCGACGGTCCTGGTACCGGTCTCAATGCTGACCTGTTAGATAATGAGCATGGTTCGGCTTATCGTAAAAAAATAGAAACGCAATTACTTTCAACGATTTCAGATGCTGGTGCACTAGCGGCTAAAAATACGGTTGCTAATGCAGATATTGATGATCTGGCGATCAATCGTCAGAAAATCACAACAACAACTAAAACTTATTCCGGTACGGTAACGGAAGGCAATACGACATGGCTATTATTGGCTGGACATTGTTTTTTGCCGATGCTCTACATTGATGGTGGCGATATTCGGGTGATGTCAAATCTCTCAACGCTCACGGCTGACCAGCCAAGAGTGCGCGTTGTTGGTGGTAAAGGCGGCAGCTCATACAACATAAAATACAGGTATATAGACGTATGAAATATTCAGGTTTTTGTATTATTAATCTGGCTAATAAGGTCATTGAGTGCGTTGGATTAAGCGACGACCCTGATGATTATGAACCAGGTGTTACAAATTTTGTGCCGAATTTGGTTGATCCGCCTGGTGTACCGACCATTCCGCCGACGCCGCCAGTCGTGAGGCGAGTTTTGTATTTTACTGTTGATTTTGACGGTGAGATCGATGCCGATTTTGTGCGTAAAAATCTCACTTATATTAACCCTTTGAAAGTCTCTCTTAACTTGATCGGGTCGGTTTTCAAAATTAACGAGGTGCATGAAGAATATGACGATTATAAAAAAAGAATAGAAAACAATTTTATTTAAAATCAAATTCAATAATTCAAGCGATACAAATTTTATTATTTGAGAGGATTTATTAATATGAAAACGAATGCCCCCGATTGTAAATTTGTTGTAATTTCGAATGTGTCTTTAAAGATAATGGAATTTAATGGTGTAGGTTGCACCATGGACGGGCATGAACATGTTTTTGATCACCCGACATTATTATCATTTGGAAAGTTTGAGGTGACTTGCGGCGATGACGTTTATGAGGTTGATGCTGACAAAGAGGCAACCGCTGTATTAATAGAAAAAGGGGTTGTACATAAAATAGTATGCGTTAGCGAAAAAGGGCTCGGTACTTGTATTCATGCTTTGAGAGACGGCACACGGGTTGAGGATATTGTCGACCCGAATGATATTCCGCATTTCAATGCGTCATTAGAAGGACTGACCCCGATTGTCATGAAAGACTTTGACGATGTTAGCCCTCAGGTGCTTTGAATAATACGAGTGCAATGCCGTTTTGATTTTCAACAATCTTAACGGCTTTTGTTTGTGTGAATGTATGCATATATGCATGGTGGACAGTTAGGATAAGATCTTGTAATTTTTCATCATCTTCCATTCTGAATATTTTTAAACCCATATTCTCGCAATCATCTGGCGAGAAATGACGCGAGTGAGTTTTTGACTCATCATGATCAGAAAGCGCTGTATTAATAGCATCAATTTCCTGAGTTTTATTTTCGCCTGCAAACATGCCAGTATTTAACCAGTCTTTCAGCCCAGTTAATAGCGTGATTACATTCGCCTAAAAAAGTGGGATGGTATTTACCGATTATGGCTTGCCAGATTGGTATCGTTGATGGATCTTTCTTTACTTCTTCTTTAGCTTTATCAAATTCTGATATGACACCATGGCAAGGAATACCGTTTGTTTGCGGATCTGTAGGACCTAGACTTGATTGTTTACCCATGACAATTTCTTTACATGAGCATGAAATCATAGTGCCGGCGGACATTGCAATTTGAGGAATAATTGCTCTAATATCAGTGCCAAACATTTGTCTTAAGTAGTACACGAGAGATTCTGTCGCCGCTAAATTTCCACCGGGAGTATGCAGTATAAGATCAAGGCCTTGAGATCTGTCTAGCTTATGAATGGTAGTCATTAATGCATTTTTGTCTGTGTCGTTGACCATGGTGTCAGGATGACCAGCCGCATGAGCATTTAACCAGCCTGAGTAATATGCAATAGTGTTTCGACCGGTATGTTTTGAAAGCTGTTTTAAATAGCGCCGCCTTATTTTGTCGATGGCGCCGACATTTCTAATAAGCTCCCCGTTTATTTCGTTTAATACGGTGTTCCAGTTTGGCATTATTCAGCGCCAGCGTCTGTAGTATTATTGCTGCTCTGGCAAAATTCAAAAGAGTTAAACGCTGTGCAAATTCTTAGATTAGGGTGTGTTTCGTCGACGTTCTGTTGAGTGGTAAAGAATTGATCATATTGATTTATATAATCCTGTGTTGCATCATCCTGCTCTTTCTTTTCAGTGCTCATAGTCACCTCTTTATTAGTTTTCATGCTTACTCTATATGTATTATAGGTAAAAATATGTAGGAAAAATCCTACAAGTTAACCCTGAAACGCGGTGACTTTACCTTTCGATATATAAATGTACTGTGATTTTGAGTATCCGCGGTAAATATACTGCTTAACAGCACCTTGCTCGGTTACAGTATTATTAATTTTTGTCGGGTAACCTCTGGCACATATAACAGCTAGCTCTGACATGCCAACTCTAACGCGTTTGTTATTGATCAGTATCCATTCGTTGGCGGTAAACAACTGTCTATTGTTCAGCTCATATTTCAATCGGTTCGATTTCGTATGAGCAAACGCATTGCATAGGTCAGCCGGTTTTTGAGTGGCTAGATCGCTATCGCTCAACGATGTGATATGAGCCGGTGAACCTGCACAGGCCGATAATAAAACACTGATAAATACAATCCATTTTTTCATAAGTCACCCGTTACTTATTTTTTAAAGAATCAACTAAATTTAATATTGTTTTTTTGTCGTCGTCACCGATCTCCCTGAAACCGGTGAGTAATTTTTTTTCATCGAGAGTTTCAATTTGTGGCAACCGTCGACGATCGATCGTGTGAGCTGGCACCTCATCGAAGTCTATTGTTTTTATTACGGCGTCATTCATAAAGTTAAAAATATCCATTATGCTCGCCATGCCTTTCGATATGCGGTGCAGGCAAAACTCACTAACGATTAAGTTTTCCGTTTTGTGATGCTCTTTACATTCTTTCAGAAACTGTCTGGTAATTATGCCGATAAAACCGGTGATGATTTTTATATCGGTAAATTGAATTGTTTTGTCTTTATAAGTATAGGTTGATCGTCTGCTTAAAACGATGGCCGTGGTTTTTATTGAGGGGTTATTAAATATATGTATTTCATGATCGGCTAATAAATGATCCTGCAGCTGCTCTGCAAATTCGTCGTCTTGCGAGGTAGCCACTACCAGGAAGGGCGAGCCTGATCCAGATATTAACCAGGTAATAGAAGCGTTATCAAACATACTGATCGCGGTGAGTACTTCGTGACCCGGGATCTGGCCTTTAAACAGTCGATCGATGGTGCCGGGGCTAAATCCGCGCTCTTTACCCCAGTTATGTTTTTTTTGATTTCCCAATAGAAACTCTATTCTCGATAGAAAATTACAATTAACATTTTTAGAAATTAGCATTGAAAGTTTCCAAATTTGGAAATAATATAAAAATCAACATGCGGCAATAGCCGGAAATTTGCCGCAGAGAGCAGATACTAACATTTTTGAGGTTGCTATGGACATCAAACAACAGACGAGCGTTAAGGTTTATTCGACGATACCGAAAACCGAGCTCGAAGATTTTGAGAAAGTCGCAAAAAGCGAAGGGCATTCGGTGGCGAGTAAGGTGCGTTACCTCATGCGCGAATTCATAAAATCGAAAAAATCGGCGGGCAATACGCAAGCCGCTTAGAAAATAAAAGCCGATAAGTGCTGTAACACTTATCGGCTGGTTGAGGTCTCTGGTAATTGTGGTCACCCTTTCCTCGCTCATTAGTTTAGCTAATGTGCTGTGAAAAATACCAGACCTTGAGCGTTACAACAATGTAAACAAAGGATAGGTATTCACATGCAGATCAGTCCCTTTTCAGATATAGACGAAGCGAAATATCGACTCGTTCATGACTATAGAGGCGGTAGCAAAGCCCTGGCGCCTCTTGTCGGTATGAACCCCGGCACCTTATCTAATAAGGTTAATCCGAACGTCGATACCCATCACCTGACGGTCGACGAATCCATTGTTTTGCAAAACGCGACAGGCGACACGCAGCTGATTGAAGCCGAGGCTCGTGTACTTGGCGGTATTTTTATCAAGCTCGGCGATTATCGCAACATCACCGACACGGAACTGCTCGATAAGTATGCCGAGTGGATTCAGGATATCGGCGAAACCTCAGCCGCGTTACGACAGTGTTTCTCTGATCGAAAAATAACCAAAAAACATTTAACCGAAATTCATCGTGAAATGCATGAGGACTTTTCTCGTGCGATGGAACTTTATCACCGCCTCGAGGCGATCAGTGATGAGTAAAAAAACACCAGTGATGAAAGTCACATCGAATTTAAAAGCGGGGCAAGAGTTACGCGTTAACCCTGCAAGCCTTTTAAATTTTATGCGGCCGGCACTGGAAAAATATGCAGCTGAAAAACAGCGAGCTCAGGATGACGCAGCAACTACAACTACACGGAATTGAAATCGAGCAGGACGAGAGGGCGTTATTTGAAGCCTGGCAAAGCCTGCCAAATAAAGAGCGATTGAGTTTTACAAAAAGCATTAACTCGCCGTCGGTTAAAAAGTGCCTCGGGATAATCGCTAGAAACAAACTCGTTAAAAAGGGATAAAAGAATGGCAACGATAACAAAAGTATTTAGTAACGGTATTCAATGCAAAAGTGATGCAAAAACCCGGCTCTGGTTGAAGCCGGGAGAGTCTGTTTTGATTGATCACACCACGATATTAACAACGTATTTCGATCGATATGATGAGACCTATACGCCGTTAATAGTTGCAAGAAGTCCAGCGGCTGAGGTTTGTGTCGTCATACCTCAGGAAAGTTATGAAAAGTTTTTGCTATCAGTCGGACTTTACATTTTACCGGTTGCGATGGAATGCGATAACGCCGGTCACCCGTTGCGTTTAATGATTGATATCGGCGCGAAAGTTAGCGTCGATTATTACGATTTAGAGACCGCTTAAAGAGGGGGGTATAGCTATGCATTATTCTCGACAGACCTTTGAGAGGTTTTTAACGCGTGACCAGGAGAGACAGCTTTTTTCTGTGATCAAAAATCGCTCTGATATTACTGCCCGACGTGATTACGCAATGATGAGGCTATTACGCCATAGCGGGATCCGCGTGTGCGCCCTGGTTGGTTTAACGGTGCATGATGCTCGCCAGGCTATTCGCGCTGAAAAACTACACGTTAGAAAACAAATCAATAAAGGCAAAAAAGCTTATAACGTGCGCCTGGCTAAAAAAGGCATTAAGGCGCTCAAGGATCTTTTGGCCATTCGTAAAGAGCTGCAATTTGCTGATGATTTATCGGCGCCTTTATTAATGAGCCGACAGCAGGGTAAAGGCCTGTCGATTCGCTCTGCTCAGGCGAGGATTAAATACTGGCGAGAAATGTCTGGTTTATCTGTTGCTGTGTCGGCTCACTGGTTTCGTCACACCTTTGCTCAGCGCATTGTCGAGACCAGTACCGCCCGCGATCCACTGTCGGTTGCCATGGTCCAGCTCGGTCACAGCGACATTAAATCGACAATGATTTACACGCTACCGACACATGAAGAAATTGACGAGAGCATGAGGTTACAGGGATGAGCGAGAAAAACTGTCAGTACTGTCACGGGTCCGGGCAAATTCAAAACCCGATTTATAACGATTTTTTTAACGATATAAAAGATCGAAACGGCCAGCTTATTGAGCTCGAAAATGGCTCGCATGAACAATTTTTTAAAAAGCAAGGTTACATGATTATTCCGCCAGTTGTTATAGCTTGCGAGTGCGCAGCTGAATAATTGCCAGTGCCTCAGGGTGCGATCGGATCAGTCCGCGGCCTCATTCGGTGAACTGATTTTAACGATGTAAGTGAGGCACGGGCAGGCCCCCTAATGCCTGCAGTCCGGTGGACCGGGACGGTGTTTTTAATACCTTTTCACTGTCGATAGACCGGACAAACACTCACTAATCGGAGGTGATTATGGATAACTTAATATTTTTTGTACTGGGTATTGTTTACATGATCGGCGCGATATCGATCGGCCTGCGTGTTGATGATAAGTGCAAGCGATGTCTTACAACGATAACCGGCGAGAACGAAATTTATTTTTATATTTTGCTGGTTTTATGGCCGATTTCTATTCCTTTCACGATATACCGATCGAGATCGATTTTAAGCGAGTCTGACGTGATACCAAGGGACTGGCATTAAAACGACCGAGATCGTTTAACTGGACGAAACTGACGAGGGCGATTTTTATGAGCGACGCGAAATGTTACTGGTCTGATGATCATATTCAATTAAAACCTTTTGTCAGGTCTGAAAAATCGTCAGCTCGTTTCGTCACAGTGGACAAATTAAGCGATGAAAAAAAACAGCTGCTTTGGTCTGCGATTAAACAGCAGGATCCGGCCATGGCGAAATTAATGGCTGATAAACAGTTTTTGGAATTTAAAGAGTTTTTTAATGCAAAGCAGAAAATTGATCAAAAAACTTTCAACAAACTTACAGGAAAAAAGCGTGTTATTGCGTCCTGATATTGGCGCTGTTTTTATAGCGAATAGTGATCAATGGGTAGTTTCATCGACAACGAATAATTTTGTTATTGCGACTCGATTTAGCGTACATGGTGAGCCTGATCGGTCGAGCGACGTCATTAAGATTACATTGACAAAATTCAACAAATACAAAGCAGGTAATAAAAATGAAAAATCAATTAGTCGATTTGAATAATCATTTATTTGAACAGTTAGAGAGACTTAATAACGATAATCTTAAAGGTAAAAAACTGGACAACGAAATAGATCGCAGTAAAGCGATGACGGGTGTCGCGAAAGAGATAATAAACACTCAGGCGCTGGCTCTTGATGCTCAGAAAGCATTAGGTGCTGGCGTAGTTAAGCAAGTCCCTGAAATGATGGGTGTCGATAGACCTAAACTTGTCGGTGACGGTAATAAAAAATGAAATATAGCAGCGATCAACTGAACTTTTTAGAGCAGTCGTATAAAGATTTGAGGTTGCCTGAGTTAACAGAGGCTTTTAATAAAAAATATGGCCTTAATAAATCTAAATCCGCTATTAGTGGCACATTAAAGAACCATGGTTTTAAGTGTGGTCGATTAGGCGGATGTTCGAAGGGCGAATCGATTCTTTTCACTGACGAACAGATTGAGTTTTTAAAAAATAACTGCATCGGAATCAGTAAGGTAAAACTGACGACATTGTTAAATGAATACTTCGACACGGCTTTTTCTGTTGATCAGGTTAGAAACTTTTCTAAAAGACGAGGCTTTTTATCTGGATTGACGGGTTATTTTGATTCCGGGCATAAACCATGGAATAAAGATACGAAAGGCCTTGTTAAACCTAATTCTGGCAATTTTACTAAAGGCCATATTCCAAAAAACATTAAGCCTATAGGTCACGAAAGAATATGCTCGAAGGATGGATATATTCTTATCAAAATCAAGGAAACGAATCCCTACACCGGCGCAGCCACTCGATACAAAGCAAAGCATATCGTTAACTGGGAAATGGAAAACGGACCAGTACCCGAGGGTATGAATGTTACGTTTATTGATGGTGACAAACTCAACTGTGATATCTCAAATTTAGAGCTGTTAACAAAAGGCGAAAGTTTGCGCCGAAATCAACTCAATTTTTCTAAAGTCCCTGATGAACTTAAACCCATTGTGACAGCTATTGCAAAGCTCGACGCTAAGCGATTTACCCTTGAGAAAGGAGAGAGTGATGATATCTAGTTGCAAACTATGCATTAAAGCTAATTCAAAATGTCCTGCTTGGCCACGGCCTGATGGTCGTTGCCTGGTCGAGTTTTCGCCGGTTGATATTGATCAAACCGTTACGATATCAATTGAAAAATTAG